>JGI20160J14292_10000009_pt1 | contig 251051 bp, 247 predicted proteins | sample COG_10_FD_14292 | JGI IMG/M metagenome (IMG submission 14292) | reverse complement strand
TTTTCTTAGTTAATCAATGACCGCCTGGTCACCCTTTTTTTGCAACCATTGGCGACGATCAGATGCACGTTTTTTCGCCAGCAACATATCCAGCATATCTTCTGTTTTGCTGTCGGCGCCTATGGACAGTTGCACCAAACGGCGCGTATCCGGATCCATGGTGGTTTCTCGTAACTGCAAAGGGTTCATTTCACCGAGCCCCTTGAAACGCTGCACCGACGGGGTTCCACGTTTTTTTTCCGCCACAATCCGTTCCAGCACGCCATTCTTTTCTGCCTCATCCAGCGCGTAAAACACTTCCTTACCCAGATCGATTCGATAAAGCGGCGGCATGGCAACAAAAACATGGCCCGTCTGCACCAATGTTCGGAAGTGTCGGACGAAAAGCGCGCACAGCAATGTGGCAATGTGTAAACCGTCTGAATCCGCGTCAGCCAGAATACAGATCTTGTCATAACGCAGGCCCGCCAAATCGGTCGAGCCAGGATCAACTCCCAATGCAACCGCAATGTCATGCACCTCTTGCGAGGCCAACACTTGGCTAGACGCCACTTCCCACGTATTCAAGATCTTTCCGCGTAGGGGAAGTACCGCCTGAAATTCGCGATCGCGGGCCTGTTTTGCAGATCCACCTGCAGAATCACCTTCCACTAAAAACAGCTCAGCTCGATCAGCATCTTGGCCAGAACAATCCGCCAGTTTTCCTGGCAGGGCAGGCCCCGCCGTTATTTTCTTACGGGTTACCTTTTTCGCCGCCTGCACCCGTTTTTGCGCATTGCTGATGGCCAGCTCTGCAATTCGCTCGCCTTCCTGCGAATGCTCATTCAGCCACAGGCTAAATGCATCTTTTGTCACCCCGGAGATAAACGCGGCACACTGGCGAGAGGACAGCTTCTCTTTGGTCTGACCTGCAAATTGCGGGTCAGCCATTTTCGCTGAGAGAATATAGCTGCACTGCTCCCAGAGATCCTCACCCGTCAATTTTATCCCGCGGGGCAGCAAATCGCGAAATTCGCAAAACTCCTTCAGCGCATCGTTTAATCCAGAACGCAGACCATTCACATGGGTACCACCCTGCGCCGTTGGAATGAGATTGACGTAGGACTCGGTGATAAGGTCACCCCCGTCAACAACCCATTTCAGCGCAAAATCTAACGCTTCCGTGCTGCCTTGGGCAGAATGCAAGATAGTTTCGCTAGGAATGGTTTCCGCATCGGCCAAGGCATGGTCAAGATAACTCTTCAGCCCGTCCTCAAAATACCAAGAGACGGTTTCGTCTTCCTTTTCTTCTATGTTAAAGCTGACCCGCAAGCCTGGACAAAGCACCGCTTTAGCACGCAGCAAGTGCCGTAAACGCGGCACCGAAATTGTCGCAAGATCGAAATAACCTGCTTCTGGCAAAAACCGAATGGTGGTTCCCGTATTGCGTTTACCAACTGTATCAATTACCTCGAGCCTGGTTTGGGCAGCACCTTTTTCATAGCGCTGGCGGTAGAGCTTGCCATCACGCTTCACCTCAACCTCTAGCCACTGCGAAAGCGCATTCACTACCGACACGCCAACCCCGTGCAGGCCGCCGGAAAAACTATAGCTCTGATTGTCGAATTTTCCGCCCGCGTGCAGGCGCGTAAGGATCAACTCCACACCAGAGATTTTATGTTCTGGATGAAGATCTACCGGCATGCCGCGACCATCATCAACCACCTCTATCGAACCGTCTTTAAACAGAGTGACCTCAACCTCTCGAGCAAAACCGGCAATGGCCTCGTCTACACTGTTGTCAACCACCTCCTGCACCAGATGATTTGGACGAGCCGTATCGGTATACATACCCGGTCGGCGTCGCACGGGTTCCAATCCGGATAAAACCTGCAGCGATGCTGCAGAATAAGCGTTGTCTGCCATAAACCTACTCAGTTACCTAACCGCATATTTCATTTACTTTGTTCGGGAAAAAAATCCACTCTGCATACATCACTCGAGAGACGACCGTTGTCTGCAAGTCGCAGCCAACGATAGCCCGGCGGACGCTCATCCAGCGTAAATCCGGTGCTGCCAGGCATAAATTGAAAACAAGTCGATGGCGTTCCGAACAGTGGCAGCCGTTCCAATCGAGCAAAAACTTCTTGATGCGCGTGCCCAAAAACAATCCCACGTAATTTGTCTGCGAGGCCAGCAGGCCCAGGCTTGCGCAGAGAGTCTAGCAGCTCTGCAGCATTTTGAATCCTATCCTTATCCAACCACGGCGAATTTATTGCCACCAACGGGTGATGCGTTGCCAGCAAACAGTGTCGCGCTGCCGTGGCAGTCATCGCCTCACGTACATCGTGACAATTCTGCGCGCTCACATCGGCAGCAGGCATATCATCAATATGAGAGTCCAGAGGCACAACAGACCAAGCACCAAGGTTCAGTGGCGCCATCGGCAATCCCGCCGCCACCATCTCAGCCACCACATCATGGTTGCCGGGCAAGCATAAAACAGGGGCATCGCTGAACTGTTTGAGGGTTGAGAAGAAGCGCCGATAGACCGCACGCTGCGGCGNATGTGCAATATCTCCAGTAACTACAATCCCGCTTACCGAAAGGTTTGTGAAGGCATGCGTTAACACCGCCTCTAATGAAGCCTGAGTATCCATGCCCAGCAGCTTCGAACCCGCTCTAACTAAATGGCAATCAGTGATTTGTAATACCGTTTGACCCATGCAGCCTACCTGTAAGGCGGTGAACCCGGTCAGAAACCAATCACGCCTGTACTTGCACCGTGCGCCAGACAAACAGACAAAAATTCGCTCAACAACCGATTGACCTGCACTTTCTCATCTCGCTGGCGCATGCGCGTATTTGGATACTCATAGACGCCATGAAACCGATTTTGCGACTGATAAGATACCACTTCAGCGCTGCGAGCATCATGATAAACCCGCACCATCATTTCCGGTGTGGCGGCAAGCGCCAAGCCACTCAAATCGGAACTAAACTCAATTTTGAGCAACGTTGTGTAGCGGCCTTTTTCTAAAACTTCAAATACAACAACGCCCTCTGAACCAGAAAGCGATAGATTAATACGTTGCTCATCTTTTTGCCGCAAATCCGGAAATATTCGGAGCAAACGCACGTAATTTGCATCGCACTCCGCCATATGCGCCGGCAAATCGACCGTGTAGCGCCGCGCTTTTGCGCCCAACGCAATTTCCTTCTGCGTCATCATCTTCGCACGAGAGAGGATTTCCACGTCAGTTTCTGGTCGCTTATCCAAAAAATACAGTCCCAAATTACACAACTAGTATGATCAATATACCTAGCTCCGTGGCCGTGGTCACCCGCAAATTGGATTCAAGCCGCATCCTGCGAACATTTTCTTTCCGAGAGTCAATCGCTTATACGACAAGCAACGTCGGACCGTGTAGAATCATCCTTTTTGCACGCAGCAGATTGTTATGAGAAGACTGATGTCCTGCGCCCTGTACTTCGGGGCTTTGCTAGCAAGCCCGCTGACAAGCGCCGAAAATTTGATGCAGGTGTTTGCAGCAGCGAAAGACAACGACGCTCAGATTAGAGCCTCACGAGCGGGCTTTGCCGCCACCGAGCAAACCATTCCTCAGGCCCGCGCTGCCTTGCTACCATCAGTTGGCTTTAGCGCCAGTACCAGTTGGACAGAACGGAAATTTCCCGGCTCCAAAATAACCGACCCCAGCAGTCCACTCTTTGGCCAATCGGTACCCGGCCAGAACTTCAACGACCACGGTTGGAATGCCCAGCTCAGACAATCCGTTGTCAACGTTGAGGATTGGTACACCTTGTCTAGTACACGTGCGAACGTAGCGGCTGCGGGCTATGAGCTGGAGGCTGCCGAGCAAACCTTGATCGCTCGCGTCGTGCAGGCCTACCTCAATGTCCTGCGCGCGCGCGATCTAGTAGAGTCAACCAGCGCCGAAGAAGCCGCTGTTAAGAGGCAGCTTGAACAGGTCCAACAACGCTTCGACGTTGGACTGGTTGCCATTACCGATGTGCTGGAGTCACAAGCGGTTTACGACAGTGCGGTGGTTAGGCGCATCCAAGCAGACGGTGACCAAGACATATTTTTCGAAAGTCTGGGCACCTTATCCGGCATCAACTACGAACGCATCGATCGGCTGTCAGACCGTTTGCCCATCGTTAATCCAAACCCGCAAGACGAATCCGCCTGGGTTAGTGAGGCACTGCGCCAAAATCTCGGCATTCTGGCCGCACAAGCGCAACTGTCCGCAGCGCAACGTAATGTTCGCGCGCGACAATCGGCTCATCTGCCCACCGTTGACGCAACCGTTACGCAGCTCCAGAGCATCACCGGCGCACCCAATTTTTTCGGCGCCGGGGAAACAGACCAGACGGTTTACGGTCTGCAATTTAACCTACCCCTATACAGCGGCGGCCTAATTCGTGCCCGCAGCAAAGAAGCCGGCGCCCGCAAACAACAGGCACAAGAGTTGTTACTGAACCAACAGCGCACAGTCACACGTGATATCCGCAACTTATATCAAGCAGTCGCTACTCACGTCGTGCGCGTGCGCGCTCGCCTCAAAGCCATCACCTCATCAGAATCTGCATTAGAGGCAACGGAAACCGGTTACGAAGTAGGCACCCGCAATATCGTAGACGTCCTCCAGGCTCAGCAACTGTTGTTTCGCTCGCAGTTCGACTACGCAGATTCACGATACAATTATGTACTGGACCTGCTCTTGCTAAAAAACACAGCAGGGGCGCTGGTTGAAGACGATCTACGCGAACTTAACAGCTATACCGACCCAAACGATCAGGTCGTCAGGGTAGTTTCGTTGCGTCAAAGTTCAACGCCCTAAGACATCACGAGCACGATCGCGCAATAGCGACGCCACCTGGTGGGTTGCACCGCGATTAGCCCCCAACGTTGCCGCAGCGGCCTCACCGGCCGTGCGCCGAGCATCCGGATCGTCCAGCCATCCGCCAATGACCCGGACCAAATCAGAGGCGCTCTCAACCGTTGATAAGGCGCCGGCCTGCTGCAGTAGTTGCATAACCCGCACAAAATTGAACTGACTCGGCCCGCAGGCAATGGGCAACCTGCATAACGCCGGCTCTAGCGGATTATGCCCGCCTGAAGCTGCCAAAGTACCCCCTACAAATGCCACATCTGCCAACCCATAAAGCATCAGCAAAGATCCCATCACATCTCCCACAACAACTTCAGGAGGCAGACTGTCAGCATGATTCGATCGCACGCCGCCGCTGTCCATGTCGCTTTGACAGATATATCGATAACCAGCAGCTCGAACCAGTGCGCAGACCTCAGAGGACCGGGATGGGTGGCGCGGCACCAACACAAGCACGAGTCCGGGGTGCTGCCTGCGAATCTCCGAGAATGCCGCCAGAACCAATTCTTCCTCACCCGCATGGGTCGATCCCGCGACCCATACCAGGCGCTCTGACAAATCCAACTGATGCCGAAGCGCCGACACGTTGACTGCAAATTTATCGGGTAACGAGACATCAAATTTCATTGAGCCTGTTACCTGGATATCTTTGGCACGGGCGCCTAACGCAATAAATCGCGCCGCATCTTCTTGGGTCTGACAAGCAATGGCATTGATGCGCGCCAACATCGGGTGGGTTAAGCCCGACACCCTGGCGTATCCGCGTGCCGAGCGCTCAGACAAACGGGCATTGACCAAAACCACAGGAATCGATGCATTGTGGGCTGCTAAAATTAAGTTCGGCCAAAGTTCTGTCTCCATCAAAACCAACATCCGCGGTTTCACGCGGCTAAAAAAACGCTCGACAGCAAAAGGAAAGTCATAAGGGGCATAACAATGATCAACCCACTTGCCCAGACGCTGTTGCACCTGCTCCGACCCAGTCGGTGTCATGGTTGTAACCAAGACCGGCACCGTGCTGTATTCTCTTGCCCATGATTCAATCAGCGGTGACGCTGCAATGGTTTCACCCGCCGAGACCGTATGAAACCATATACAGCCCGGACGAATGTTTTCAGGTACCCGCCCAAATCGCTCAGCATGGCGCAGCGCATAAGCCGGTTCGCTGCGTGCGCGCCAACGCAACCGCAACCAGACCCAAGGCAGGGCCAGCCAAAGACATATTTGATAGATGCTACCCATTGCAGACTGGCGGCTCACCATTACACTGTTGTATCCAGCACCTTAGAAGCATCCAAACGGTACTTCAACATGTCCGAACAAAAAATAGACGCCATCATTGTCGGCGGCGGAATCGCAGGAATGTGGGCCCTAAACGTGTTGAAACGCTGCGGCTACAGCACTGTTTTAATAGAAACCGGCACACTTGGCATGGATCAAACCTTTGCCTCACAAGGCATGATTCATGGCGGCCTTAAATATGCCTTGTCTGGGCAAATCAACACAGCCTCTGAGGCCATTTCAGACATGCCGCAGCGCTGGCGTAGCTGCTTGGCCACCAAATCATCTGTTTCGCCAAAAACTTTGAAACATGCAGGAAATGTTGATCTTGACGGCTGTGCACTATTATCCAATCGGTATTATATGTTCGCCGCTGGCAATACTTTGGGGCGCCTCACCACGTTTTTTGCCAGCAAAGCCCTGCACGGGCGCATCGAAAAGCTTTCAAAACCAAACTGGCCAGGGGGTTTTAAGGGCTTCAAGGGCACGGTTTACGCGCTGAACGATTTTGTCATCGACACACCGAAGTTGCTTGCGCATCTGGCAGCTAATCACGCCAATTCCATCTTCCGCTGCGAGGCTAACCGAAGCACCGTCACCCGCCACCCGGACGGGGGCTATATCCTGAAACTGAAAGATACGGTGCTGCATACAACGCAGTTGATCAGCTGTGCGGGCAATGGCAGTGCGCCACTGATTGACGCGCTCAACATCCCTACATTGAAGGTACAACACAGGCCTCTTAAACAAGTTTTGGTCAAACCCAAACACAACACAGCGATGTATGCCCATTGCCTGACTCACATTAAGGGACCAGAACCGCGGTTGACCATCACCACACATCAAGCTGACGGACATTCACTATGGTACATCGGTGGACAACTGGCGACAGCCGGCGTCACTCGAAGCGACGCGGCGCAGGTTGATTTCGCAAAAGCTGAGCTCGAAACCTGCCTACCTTGGCTAGACTGGCAGGATGCCGATTTCAGTGTTTTAACCATCAATCGAGCGGAGCCAGATCAACAGCTCAGCGTGAAACCCGATACCGCCTATGTTGAACGGATAGATGATTTCATTCAGTGTTTTCCCACAAAGCTGACACTGACACCAGACATGGCGGACCGTTTGTTACGCGCACTGTCGCCGCCTGAGCACAAATTATCCCTCAACACTTCCCACCCAAGGGCAACCATTGGCTCACCACCATGGTAGCTTGTCTGCAAGCCTCTGCTTTTGGACAGACCGGCCTAACGGTCGCCAAATTAAGCCTAGGCACGGTTAAGTTTGGACGTAAAGAAGGCCTGAAATATCCACACCCAGTCTCGCTACCCGATGATCGTGCGGCCCAAACACTGTTAGATGGCGCCCGCGATCTGGGCATAACCCTGCTCGATACAGCGCCCGCCTACGGCAGCAGCGAACGTCGGCTGGGACAGCTCTTAAAAGGCCAACATCAGCACTGGCAGATATGCACTAAAGTCGGCGAGGAATTTACTGCAGGCCAGTCCCACTTCGATTTCACACCAGAGCATTGCCGCTATTCCATAGAGAGATCGCTGCGACACCTGCAAAGAGATTGTATCGATATTGCCTTAATCCACTCAGACGGCAACGATCTGGATATTTTGCAGCACTACGGCACATTAGACGCCTTGAAAGAGCTCAAGAGTGCCGGAAAAATTCGCGCCGTCGGAATGTCACACAAAACTTTGGCCGGTGGTCAACTTGCCCTAAAACAAGGTGTTGACGTTCTCATGGCCACGCTTAACACAGACTATACTTTGGAGACTGACCTCATTTCACAAGCCGCGGACATGGGAGTTGGGGTGCTCATCAAAAAAGCGCTCAACAGCGGGCACGCAAATCCAAAAGATTTATCTTGGATAGCCCAACATCAAGGCGTGAGCAGTCTTGTTGTGGGCACAACTAACCTGACACACCTACGCGCAAACGCCGATTTAGTGGGTTGACTTGTCTTTTGGTCCCGAGCGCTAATGGTCGTCATTTTGGCGAATTCGCTCAACAATCGCGGTGGTGGAGACATCTGAAACCAGACTCAGGACATGAACCTCACCACCGTAACGCTTGACAATGTCGGCGCCTACCACCCCCTGCGGACGGTAGTCACCACCTTTGACTAAAACATCGGGCTTGAGCATCTCAAGCAATCCCTCCGGCGTATCTTCAGTAAAGCTGACGACCCAATCAACACAAGCCAATCCCTCCAGTACACGACACCGACCCTCCACAGGGATTACCGGCCGGCCGGTTCCTTTGAGCCGCGTAACGGATGCATCATCATTGATCGCCACCACCAAACGTGCACCCAACGCTGCGGCTTCCTCCAAATAAGTCACATGCCCAGCGTGCAAGATATCAAAACAGCCGTTCGTAAAAACAACACGTTCACCGTTGGCTTTAGCTGCCGCAACAGCAACCGCTAACTCATCCCGCGTCAATCGGCCGCCGTCTATTGTTGACTCATTGAGCGCGGCACGCAGTTCGGGTGCAGTCACAGGAGAAGTGCCTAATTTTGCGACAACCAAACTGGCGGCGATGTTGGCCATTCTAGCACAGTCTACATAGGGCCACCGCAGCGCCATGCCAATGGCAAGCCCCGCAGCGGTGGTGTCTCCGGCACCCGTCACATCATAGACCTCCACCGGGCGAGCGGGGATATGATGCACGTCCTCGCCCGTGATTACGTCCATCCCAGCACCACCACGCGTTACAATCAACGCTTCTAACCCCAGCTTGCTGCATAATGTCTGCGCCACGTCTGTTACGTTTGAGCGCGGCGCGGCAGGCACCACGGCTTGCTCACCGGTGGCCAGCGCATGCAAAAATTCTTTCTCATTCGGTTTGATCACCGTCGCCTTCGCGTAAACGGAAAGCGGCTTCATTTTTGGATCAACCAAAACAGGCACTCCCACGCATTAAGCGCGGCATGAATGAGTGCCGGAGGGTCTTCAATAGCGCCTTTATCATAATCCTCAAGAATCAGGGCATCGGCATGCCTAAGGTGTTTTTCAACCTTATTTTGCACCACGCCAATCCGCTCACTGGCAGCAATGTCCGGAATCTGCTCTTCAAAGTCTGCTCGTAAGAGCTGTTGTTTTTGCGCGACCAGCCTCAATTTGACTATCGTCGGCCAATCCGGGACTTCCAAGAAATCGCAGTGAACACCCGCTGCAGACAGCGTATCAAAAAGTTCTTGACCCGCATCATCCGCACCCACTAACCCTACCAGAGTGCATCGAGCCCCCAAACTCACTAGATTTAAGGCCACATTCGCCGCACCCCCAGGCCGCTGTTCCCGTTGCCGAACGTCCATAACGGGTACTGGCGCCTCGGGCGAAACCCGGTCGGCAGAACCATGCCAGTAACGATCCAGCATCAAGTCACCGACCACTACAACATGCAGTTGCCCCAACGCCGGCAGATTAGTCATTGTCGCCTTTGTGCTCAAAAATCTATCCATCCAAATTCTTTTCCTTGAGAGCCTATCATACGGCTATTGTTGTTAGCGGGAATAGCGCGACTTTGCGAGACAGGCTATCATCTGCGCCTCATGGCCAATCGTAAGCCCCCCCACAAAATCTATTCTCCCGCCGTTTGGCCCACGTGGATATTGGTGGCCTTGGGGTGGGTCATCGCACGACTTCCGCTTAGCTGGATTTTCAAATTGGGCACCTACCTCGGTCGACTCAGCCACCGCTTTGGCCGATCACGTCGCTTAATCACACAAACCAACATCCGCCGCTGTTTTCCCGAACTCAATCAAGCACAGCAAGAATTGAGGACAAGGCGGGTTTTTGAAGCCGTCGGCATTGGAGCACTGGAACTCACCATTCCTTGGCTAAATCCGCAACGCGACCTGTCCCAGAGATTTGATATCTTTGGCCAAGAGCATCTCGATGAAGCGGTTGCACTCGGGCGTGGTGTTATTTTGGTGGGCGGACACTACGCGGTGATGGACGTGATTTGCCAATATTTCGCTAACCTAAAATACGTAGATGTGATGTATCGGGCCAACAAAAATCCCGTTTGGCAGTGGCTCCAATTGCGCGGGCGTAAGCACTTTTTTGAGGGCGTCATCGAGCGCAGCGACACGCGCCAAACACTGCGTCGACTCAAGCAAGGCAGAGCCATTTGGTATGCCGCCGATCAAGACTATGGCCGCAATCATTCCGTATTTGCCCCGTTTTTTGGCATACCAGCAGCAACTATTATCGCGACCTCACGCTTTGCCAAGCTCAATAACTCACCTGTACTGCTCCTGCGGCAAACTCGCGATCAGGCCAACCGGCGTTGGCAAATTCATTTCTCAGCAGTTCTGGATAATTTTCCAAGCGGGGACGATAGCGCAGACGCAGCACATATTAACCGCTTACTGGAAGCTGATATCAGGCAGCAGCCAGAGCAATATCTGTGGTTACATAAACGGTTTAAGACCCGACCGATCGGTGAGGGCGCCTTCTACCCACGCGACATCTAATCCGCTACCTCAAGGCAGTCATGCAAGGCCTGGGCCAAAGCATCAACCGAGAAGTGGTCACTGATTCGTTGTCTTGCTGCGGCCGCATAGATCTCTTTATCCACTGCCACTGCACGCAACAACGCGCTCGAGAATCCCTCGGGCGTTGGCCGGTCTGCATAAACACCCAAGTCCCCCAGCACCGCCGCAGGACCCGCTACTTTGTCCGTCACAACCGGCACCCCAGCGGCCATCGCTTCGAGAATCACCATGCCAAAAGGTTCATATTCAGCGGTATGCAGCAATACATCAAACGCACCAAAATACTGGCTGGCACCTACAACATGGCCTGCAACCACCACGTCTGATAAATCCGCGGACTGCTGCGCACCGCGTAATTGATCCAAATCACCGTCACCAAGCATGACCAAACGCGCGCCCGGACAAGATTGGCGAAATTCTTGAAAAGCCTGTATCGCCACATCGGGACGTTTTTTATAGTGCAGTCGACCCACCCAACCGATCGTAAAGGGACCAGGCTCCAGCGCAAGGCCCTGCAGTGCCTGCTGCCGACTCAATACTTGTGCATCGTTTTGTGCGTCTAAAACATTAGGTAATACCAATGCTGAACCCACCGAGCGCTTAAGTTCGTTTGCAACTGCCGCAGAGACCCCTGCAAATTTAAAGCGAGCCGCAAACAGGCGCCGCGCCAGACGCCGCTGCCACCGTCGCAGCAAACCAAATTCATGCGCAAGAACAACGCAGCGCTGACGAGCCAATGGGGTTCGCGCCACCGCCCAATAGGCACGATAGCGGTGGCACAATACTAGATCCCAAACCTGAGCCGTGTATTTACCCAATGCTTTACGCAATAAGGCAGTTTGAGACAAATCTTCGATATTCAGATAGTGCGCATAAGGCAACGGCTGATCTTGGGGCGGCGCCAGATAAATCGACGTTATTTCAACGTCAATGGCGGCTGCCGCACGCGTGTAGCGCCGACATAATTCTCCAAACGGCGCGCTGTCGTGAGGACAAATTTGCAAAATTCGCCTGCGCATTAACCGCCGCTCGCACCGGCGCGGGGATCCATCTGATAGTGCGCGCCAGCCACCACCCACATTTGTTTGAGGCTGTCGAAAACGCCACCATGGATCATCATAGACCTGCCTTAATAAAACAATCCAACCACGCTGCTTTTAGCTGCGGGTAATTGTCCCAGTTTGCCAAAAAACGTGTTTTGTCTTTGTTTGATCGCCCAACGGCAAGGCCATCATAGTCAATCAAAGCAACGCGCTGTTCGTAGACCACAAAATTAGTCGCCTTCAAATCGCCATGAATCAAGCGCGCCGCGCTTAAACCCAACAGAACCTCTGTGATTGGTAAAGACAGACTTTCAATCATTTGCGGATTTTTAACCATCACTTCTTGCAACGTGACGCTGCCGACATCCTCCATCACAAGGTAACAAATACCATTAAAAAAACCCCAGCGGCGCTCAAGGAGTGCAATTGGACGTGCCGTGCGGATACCCAGCAGATCAAGTCGATGGCCGTTAACCCAAGCTCTCCTGGCCCGGCGTTTGATCATCCGCTTTAACCAATGCCAAGTATTTTTGAGGTTATAGCGCTTCACGATATAACTCATATTATTGAATTGGATGCGCACAACGGTTGCGCTATTACCTTCTTTCAACACCTCACCCTGCGACATCACAACATCAGGCTGCGCAATAAAAGGCTGCAGGCGCAGCCAATGTTCGCGCTGGCAAAGTGCCACATGCGAAAAGCTTTTGTCATACCTAAAGGGGGTGCAATCTCGCTGAGTTTTGCGCAGATAACGGCGTACCCGCAGCGCCCGCTGCCGCAAGGTCAATTTTTGCACCAACAGCAAAGCACCCGCATCATCGCGCAGTTGGCCGCGAACGCGGATATAAGACGACCAAAGCGTTTTTATGCCCCGGTCATCTAAAGGCGTCCTTTGCGCCAATAAGGTCGCCAAATTGGTCAGCTGTTGGCGCAATCGTTTACTCTGCTCAATGCCGTCAGCATCAACCACATAGTGGGCCTGTGAGCTGTGCAGGAAGTTGAAGATATGCGGGTCGCTGTGCACCAAGTCTGCCTCGTGCAATTGCGCTAGCAGTCCCACTGCCGCATGCATATCATCAGAATCGTGGGTCTCTAGCGCCCGAGGCGCTGGCAGCGCCGCATAAAAAATAAAATATCCACCACCACAGAGCGTTTTACCTTGCGCCAACATCGCCGGAGAGGAGACCTTAGAACGGGCAAGTAAGCTCGCTCCGGCAAGCTCACGCTGCCAGTAACGGGCGGCGGCTTTACCGTAAAACAGTTTCACAAAAACACTCCGGCCTTCGTGTTGCGCCACACCACTGATCCGCCGGCCTGGCAGCAGCCGGGTGATGGTCTCGACGGTCAGCTGGGTCGCTGGCAACTGCTCAGCACCCAATCCCGCCGTCAAACAAACCTCTAACGTAAACGGTACATTAATACTTCTGTCCGCCTGAACAAGGGCCGCCGCGTTTATGCTCATGTTCGATAACGCCCTTGAACAGTCCCTTTACGCAGACCTTCATCGTAAAGTCTTTCAGCACGATGCAGGACAGATTGCCAAAATGCCCCTTGTTCACTCAGCTCTTGACGCAACGGGCGCCCCGCATATAACCGTATGAACCGAAGCCACTCCCGCTTAGATAAATCCAAATCCATACTTGAAAATAACAGCGCCGCCAAGTCGCGTTTTAACCAACGCTGGGGGATTTCCGCGAATTGACGGGCCCGATGTAAATCCAAAACAGCCAAATCAACACGTCCATCGGCCATCGCGGCATCGTCACTGAGCAGATGACAGATATAAAAATCTCTATGGATATACCCTTGGGCATGAAAGGCTCTGGCAAACTTGGCCACTGCAACTAGCACTGCCAAGCGTTGTTTAGCCGTTGGCGCGGTTGCATGCCAGGCCTCGGTAATCTCCTCCAAGCTGGTAAAACCGGCCAACTCTTGGGTGATAATAAAAGAGCGACGTCGAGCCATACTGCCATGAGATACCCCATAGGCGACCAGACGCGGCGCGCGAATGCCCACATCAAATAAACCCGCACACGCTTCATATTCATTAGTGGCACCCAGCACCGGCCATTTTAGCTGTAGCCAGTTTTTGAATATCTCAGGCCATCCAACGCCATAGTGCAACTTCACAAAATAGGCGCTGCTGCCTAACTGAACCCGCATTGTGCGGCGTCCGGGGACGTCGCGAAACACCTCACCCTGCAAAGAAAAGGCCTCGTCCAACGGATTTTTCTCGCGCCATAACTGTTCGATATGCGCATTCAGAAAAAGCATTCGAGTTCGGCTGGCAGGCTTCAAGCGCTCTGCAGGCTTAACGAGATTATTCATCCCGTGGCAACACGACGAGCAACCATCTCATCAATTACCGCCATAGCCTGAGCCGGCATGGCATACAGCTGCGGATGAGCAATTCCAAAAGAAACCCCTCGCTGCGACCAACGCTCAAGCAAAGCCGAATCACCCAGCGCGGCGACCACGGTCTGCGTAAACAACGCATGATCAAAAGGCTCCTCAATCACCGCACCCGCACCCGCCTGGTCAATATAGTGCGAGAACCCGCAGGCCCCCGAGGCAATCACAGGCAAACCAGCAATTAACGCTTCAATCAGCACCAAACCGCCACTTTCCATATAAGCCGGGTGCACCATAAGATCGGCTGCCTGAAGCACCGCTGGAATGTCATTTCGACCCGCAACAATTCGCACGCGATCGGCAACGCCTAACTGTTTAGCCTGTCGTAAAAAACGGCCTGGTTTATCCTGCCCGATCACCAGAAAATGGGTTCTGTGAGCCAAATCGCCAGGCAATTGGCTCAGCATTCGCAACGCTCGGTCAAGCCCTTTAGTCACAAAGCCGCTGCCGACCAGCAACAACAATAAATCGTCAGACCCCAAAGCAAACTCAGCACGCACCGATGCGCGCAATCTCTGCCAGTTTGACGGGCGCATACGATCCCGGTTCACACCCGGCGGCAACAGAGTCAATCGATGGTCTGGAGTCTGATAATGCCGCTGATATTGTTCACGCTGGGTGTCGGTAATCAACAAAATATGGGTTTTCGATGATGCGCCAAAAACAGCATTTTCAAACTCAGACATGACCTTATATCGCTCTGTGCGGCGATAAAAAGGCCCGCGAAAATAACGCGCTTTATGTTCAAAACACACATCTGCCGCGTAGTAAATGTCTAGTCCGGGCATACGATTAAAGCCAATCACGGCCGCGGGCTGCCGCCACTGCACATCATCACCGATATAACGCGCAAAGTGCATCATGCGCCGGTGGTTCATGATGCCAGCAGCTGCCACCAATATGACCTTGAACCCCTGAGGTATCTCCCCGACCCACTCCGTAGCGTAAACTAAAATCGCATAGCCACGACGCTGGGCAGCCTTTGCCACACGCATAAAATCACGCTGCAAACCGCCAAAAGGAAAATACCGAAACAGCACAAATACCAGCAGAGGCGCCGCAGAGGCGGCAACCCGTTCAAGCACATCCACAGCTTTGGGCACTAATGCAAACAACGTCGAGTCTGCTTTAGCGGCCAATGCATTGGCTCGCCAAACGCTCCGCCGATCTGACGTGAGAATATCAACCAGTGCCGCATCTAACGCGTGTTGCTCAAACGGCGCCGACAGCACAATCCCAGCATCATGCGCACTCACGTACTTAGCGTAGCCACAATTGTGTGTCACCACCGATGGCAACCCGGCCAACATGGCCTCAATGATTACCATGCCGGCTGTCTCATCATAAGCCGGATGCACAAGCGCATCTGCTGCAAATAAGAAACGCGGCACGTCGTCTCTACCCTGCGCAAAAAACGTCACCTGGCGCTCCAACCCCAAGCGCGCGGACATCCGCACAAAAGCTTCGCTATGATCTTTGCCTATAACATATAAATGGGTGCGCTCGCGCACTGTGACAGGCAAAGCGGCCACCGCCCGCAAGGCACGATCTAGGCCTTTTTTGATAAACCCGGAGCCGATGAAAACAACCATCAACTCATCCTCTGAGCGCCCCAATTCAGCACGAAATGCTCGGCGCACCGACGCTTGGTCTGGCGGCGCGATCCGGTCTTTTTCAATGCCGGGCGGTAAAAAATTAAAGCGCTCGGCGGGTGTCTGATAGTGCTGACGATAAGCGGGCATCTCCAGATCAGACAGCATCAAAATCTGGGTTTTTGCAGTCCGCCCAAATACGGCCGACTCCGCTCGACAAAAACTTTTAAATCTCGGTAGGTGACGATACAGCGCACCGCGCTGGGTAAGGGCTTTTTCCAGATAACAGGAATCACCCGCATAATAAACGTCGAGCCCGGGCATCTTGTTGAAGCCTAACACCAAATCAAATCGTTCTTTTGCCACCCATTGGCGGACATCTTCGGCAAACCGTTCGTACTGCGCATGGCGGTTAAAGCCAACAATCGGAAGCACGTGAACGGCTAAATTATCCGGTCTTGGGGCCTCCCACCGAAGTGTAAACACCTGAATTTCGTGGCCGCGACGCTGGCATTCATCCACAATTTTCATCATGTCACGTTGAATACCCCCATAAGGGAAGTATTTGAAAATACAGACTGCCAGCCGCATCACTGCGCCTCCATTAGCCGCTGTGCACGCAGCCAAACCAGCTCTGGAGTCAACTCAGCAAAACAGGGAGGATTCACGGGCTGGCCAAGCCACAAGGGCGGCGCTCCTCGAAATTGACGACACGTTTTTTGCAAACACGGCGCACATCCCACTGTAGATCCAAGCGTTTGCGTGTTTTGACCACGGCAACCGGTTAAGCGGGCATTGGTCGCACCATACAAACCTAGCGTCGGCACGCCCAACGCGGCGCTCAGGTGGCACAGACCCGAATCGACACCAATCACAGCAGCTGCGCTCGCCAGAGCAACGGTAAGTTCGCCAATGGATACTCGCGCCAGCACCGTCGCGTCACCGGCATCAGCGATCAAATGCGCATCACGACGTTCTTGTTCATCACCCCAGGTCACAACCGGTTCATATCCATCGGCATAGACCTGACGCGCCAGGGCCTGCCACATAGTTAACGGCCAATGTTTACTGGCCCAAGTTGTCCCGTGCAGCAACATCACTTGTTTTCGACTTTTTTGAGCAACGCCTGTGACGGTGCCTTCCAAACCGCTATAAGCCGGCCCGCTGACTTTGTAACCCAAGCCGGCGGCAAATAGCTGGCGCTGACGATCGATTGCATGCTGTGCTTTGGCCACCTGTAACCGCGAGTGATAGCTGAACGCCGCCCAAGATTCTCGAGCGCTTGTATGGGAAAACCCAAACCGCCTGCCTTTTGCCAGACAAGCGACAATCGCGCTTTTAATCAGGCCCTGCGAGTCAATCACGCAGTCATAATCGCAGGCCCGCAGTTCGTTCAAAAAATTTGTCCTTTCCTGCCCACTGGCGCGCAAATTTTTACGCCAACGCCGCCAAGCGATGGGGAGAATGCGTGAGACACCGGGATGCAATGCGGGAATGTCTGCAAACGCCTCTTCAACCACCCAGTCTATTTGCACCCCTTGGCTTGAAGCATCAGTTACCGCCGGCAAAGCATGTACCACATCACCCAGCGAGGACATCTTAACCACGAGCACCCGCACAACTAGACCTGCCTAACCACATCGGTTGATGATGCAACAAAAGTGGTCTGGCAAACGTTGATCTGCGATAACACCTGCTCTGGCCACAGCGACTCCAAGCAATCCAGATGTCCAAGCGGACATGTCCGAGAAAAACATGGGCGGCATGCCAAAGCTTGCTCCACCACCAGCCCGACAGGCCCCAGGGGCGGCGTAAAAGACGCTGAGGTAGAGCCGAAAATGCCAACGGTAGGTCGCCCTAAGGCACAGGCGACGTGCATTAATCCCGAATCGTTACAAATTACCTGTTGCGCCACGCTCAGCAAATCCACCGCATCAAGCAATGTGGTTCTACCCACCAAATTAACCAGCTCTGCCGGGCTTCCGGCCATCTGAACAATATCGGCTGCATCCTGTCTATCATTTGGTGAGCCCAACATCCAAACGTTCCATCCCTTCGCAATCAGACGCACGGCTAACTGGGCATAGTGACGTGGTGGCCACTTCTTGGCCGGCCCAAACTCAGCGCCTGGACATAATACCGCCACTTTATCGCAAACAAGCTGATGCTCGGATAAACAGCGCGCTAAATTATGTGCATCAACTTGCAACTGAGGTAAAGGATACGAAGGGCTGGGTAGCCCACCATCAGGCGTCGCCAAAGCCATAAAACGCTCAATCATGAGCCCATAGCGCGCTTTATTGAGACGACGCAAATCGTTGAGTAATCCATATCGCGTCTCTCCCAGCCAGCCGGTGCGCTTGGGAATATTTGCAAAGTAAGGGATCAGCGCAGATTTCCAGCTGTTAGGTAAAACAAACGCTTGATCAAAGGCATCTGCCCGCAGCGACTTCCCGAGACGACGGCGCCGAGAAAAACCAAATTCACCGTGCAAAAAATCTACGGAATGAACCGTTTGGATCTCCGCCATTCGCGCAGCCAACGCGGCCGTAGCTGCAGGTGCCAGCATATGAAGCTCTGCATCTGGGTCCTGGGCCCTCAAACGCTGCACCAGCGTATGCGCCATGACCATATCGCCAACCCAAGCGGGTCCAATCACCAGCGCCTTCACGCCTGTTTTGCAGCCCGCAGTTTATGTTTTCTACAAAGCAACCCGGCATCCCGACTGGCAGTGGTTTTATCTCTCAAATTCACACCGGGCATCCTCACTTAATTTGGGTGTGGTCAAGATAGATGACCGTCTTGGGATATTGGAGAAACCCGCAGTATCTCTGCAATGGTTGTCAGTCCAGCGCCGACCTTCTTCGCCCCAGACAAACGCAGAGAATGCATCCCTTGACTAAACGCTGTTTTACGAATCTGTTGAAGGTCAGCATCCCGCGTGATCAACGGTTGGATATGACTGGTCACCGGTAAAATTTCATAAATTCCCACCCGACCCAAATAACCCGTATCACGACATTCCAAACATCCCTTTGGCAGATAAACTTTGGCAGGCGGCTTCACACGGAACGGCTGCGTCAGCAGCTGCCAGGCATCCAAGTCAACAGACGATTCAAGCTTACAATGTGGGCAGAGTGTGCGGACCAGACGCTGTGCCATCACGCCCAGCACGGTTGCCTTTATCATATAAGGCGGCACCCCCAAATCGAGCATCCGCGTAATAGCTGTGGGCGCATCGTTAGTGTGTAACGTCGATATCACGAGATGACCCGTCAGCGCGGCTTGAATAGCCATCTCCGCGGTTTCTAAATCGCGTATTTCGCCAATCATGATGATGTCAGGATCCTGGCGCAACAACGCGCGCACACCTGAGGCAAATGTGACGTCAATATTGTTCTGTGTCTGGGTTTGGTTAAACGTAGGCTCAACCATTTCTATCGGATCCTCAATGGTGCAAACGTTCACCTCATCTGTCGCCAGTTGTTTCAATGTACTGTACAACGTCGTCGTTTTACCCGAACCCGTTGGTCCGGTGACCAACACAATTCCGTTGGCAGCATGAGTCATGCCATGCCAAGCATCATAATCATCACCGGTCAGGCCTAGTTCAGAAAAACTACGCAACAAAACATCGGGGTCAAAAATACGCATCACCATCTTTTCACCAAACGCGGTGGGCAACGTCGACAACCGCAGCTCAATTTCATCCCCAGTCTGACTTTTGGTTTTTACTCGGCCATCTTGTGGGCGACGTTTTTCAGCCACATCCATACGACCTAAAATTTTTAACCGACTGGTAACCGCGGCATTCACCGCAGCGGGCAGCTCATAAACGTGATGCAAGACGCCATCGATACGAAAGCGTATCAGCCCCTTGTCCCGCCTTGGTTCAATGTGAATATCACTGGCCCGTTGATCAAATGCATACTGCAATAGCCAATCCACAATATTGACCACATGGGCGTCATTGGCCTCCGGAGACTTCAACGACCCAAGCTCTAGCATCTGCTCAAAATTGGTAATGGTCGACACTTCCATGCCGGCCTCATGTGCCTTGGCCGCCGACCGGGCGATCGTATAAAACTCCAGCTGGTAACGACTCAAATCAGCGGGACTGCAAACCACCCGGCGGATTCGACGCCCGCGCAAGGTCTGCGTCAACATCGTCTCCCACTGAAACATATACGGTTGTCCGCTGGCTATGACCACAAAGTCATCAGCCACTTCAATCGCCAAGATGTTGTGGCGCTGCGCAAACGCATAAGACATCACTTCCGTGGCCGCGTTAACGTTAATCTTGAGCGGGTCGATTCGCACACAGGGCTGGCCAACACGCTGTCCCAGCCACTGCGCAAGAAACTCAAGATCCACTGTCTTTGCTGACGCAATAGGGCTTTCAAACTCACGCGCCGCGATGATTTCCAGCGGATGCATCGACAGCTCTCTAGTGGTCCGCGGCGCAATCAAAATATCTTCAGCTTGACGCTGGCTCACCAGCTGATCCTCGACTAAAGCTTCGAGCAAAACAGGCAAATCCAGCAATAACTCTCGATCGCCAGCAGATGCAATCCCACCAAAACCTCGCGTACGGGTCAGCACAACCGTGCGATCAGCGGCATCTGCGGAATGCATTTCTACAGCAGGCGGTATGTCATCTTGTTTCAATGGGCACCTGCCAATTTCGGTTTGTGGCAAACGAGCCTATCATTTATTCACTTTTACCCTGATTAACCCATTGCAGTATGTGCCCACGCCAACGTTTTGCAACCCACAAGCGCCGTACATATGATCTGGTTCACCTGATAAAATTCACAACGTTGTTGTCCATCAAGCGCAGTCGCTAAGGTGCATTTGTGCCGACCTTACCGCTACAATACCCTACCGCACACCACGAGTTGGGTGCTTATCCATTTAAGGTCCAAACATGTTGCCCAATTTTGACCATATGTTAAACGCCTTAATTGCCGCACCCTCAATCAGTTCTAACACACCAAGTCTAGATCGCAGCAATCTCGCAGTGCTGGAACATCTGGGCAACTGGATGGAAGATTTAGGCTTTGCAACAGAGTTGATGCCTCTGCCAGATGCACCCCACAAAGCAAACCTAATTGCCACCTTGGGCCAAGGTGAGGGCGGATTAGTTCTGGCTGGGCATACTGATACCGTGCCCGTAGACGAGAGCAAATGGGATAGCGACCCATTTCTCGTGATGGAAAAAGATGATCATCTACACGGCCTGGGCACCTGCGATATGAAAGGGTTTTTCCCGATCGCCTTAGAAGCCGCAAGTGCTTTCTCAGCGGGCCAACTCAAAAAACCGCTCACCATAGTTGCCACATCCGACGAAGAATCTTCAATGGCCGGTGCTCGACATTTGCTAGCCTGTGGCAAGCCCCGGGCTGATTATGCCATTATAGGTGAACCCACCGGCCTTATGCCCGTATATGCCCACAAGGGTATTGCCTTCATATCGATTATTCTACAAGGGTCATCAGGACACTCTTCCAACCCCGAATTGGGCAATAACGCGCTGGATTCAATGCATAGGGTGATGGGCGAGTTAATCAGTTTCAGACAAAATTTAGCCAAGCAATTCTGCAATCCAGCCTTTGACATTCAGATGCCGACCCTCAATCTTGGCTGCCTTCACGCCGGTGATAACCCTAATCGCATCTGCTCCAAAGCAGAGTTACAAATTGATTTACGCCTTCTGCCTGGCATGGACACCGCTGAGATCATTCAGGTCCTAGAAACACAGATTCAAAGGATCATCGAGCCCTGCGGAACAACGCTGACCCTCAATACGCACTATCCGCCGGTACCACCTTTTTCAACAGACTTAAGTGGCGATCTTGTGAAAAATTTGGCCGCTTGGTCAGGTCATGCACCGGGCACCGTTGCTTTTGGGACCGAGGGTCATTTTTTGCAAAGTTTAGGCATGCAAACGGTCGTTTTCGGACCCGGCAGTATTGATCAAGCACACCAACCCAACGAGTTTTTGGCACGCGATCAAATCGGACCGACAGAACAGATTTTGCGCAAAGCCATTGCCCGATATTGTATAGGTTAAGTTATGGAAACAACTGCTTACGCGCGCTGGTTCAGAGGCTCAACTCCCTATATCAGTGCACACCGCAACAAAACCTGCGTTGTGCTATTGGGTGGGGACGCACTTGAACATCTTAACTTTACCAATATCGTGCATGATCTGGCATTACTCCATGTTCTGGGCTTTCGTCTGGTTGTTGTGCACGGGGCACGACCCCAAATCGAGCTAAGCCTGTCCGAGTCGGTTTATCACCACCATCGACGCATCACAGACGAGCAAACGATGGCCCTCATTACCGGGGTCGTGGGCCAAATCAAGATACAAATTGAGGCTATGTTATCAACGGGGCTGCCCAATTCGCCGATGCATAATGTAAACATACCGGTGGTATCGGGTAATTTCATCAGCGCAAAACCAATTGGTGTGGTTGATGGCGTTGACCATTTGTTCACCGGTGCAATGCGCCGCGCAGACACCCACCGCATCCATGAACATTTACAAAACCGTGATCTGGTGTTGATATCACCCGTGGGATTTTCGCCGTCCGGACAAGCCTTTAACTTAAGCGCGGAAGATCTAGCTGCAGAGCTTGCCATTGCCTTAAAAGCAGATAAGTTGATTGTATTCGATGACCTTAAACACATCAGTGATGCCCATGGTCAGCGCGTAAGCACCCTAACCCCAGGCGAGTTGCAGGTCTATCTGAATCAGCTCGATCCTCATACAGCCCACCGGTTGGGACATCTGCAGCAAGCGGTACGCGGGGGCGTTGCCAAAGCACATTTAATTTCGTTTCAGCAAGATGGCGCGCTCCTCGCCGAGCTGTTCACGGCCGAGGGTGTGGGCACACAAATTGTCGAGCATACTGAACGCGGCGTACGTAAAGCCCGGCCAACTGATGTCGCCGGCATCGTCGAGGTCATCCGCCCGCTAGAAGAATCAGGGGCGCTTGTGCGCCGCGAGCGAGACCGTCTAGAACAGGAGATCGATAATTTTCTCGTTGCAGAATTAGACGGCATTGTTGTTGGATGCTGTGCAGTTTACCCTTATACAGATAAAGCAGAACTGGCCTGCGTGGGCGTTCATGAAAACTACCAATCCGGCAAAGGCATTGGCCCGAGCCTGCTGGCAGCAGCCGAACAACGCGCCAGAGACATCGGCGCTCAAACCCTGTTTGCTTTAACCACACAAACCCGAGATTGGTTCATAGAGAACGGCTTTGAAGACGCCACACTGGACGTCTTGCCGCAGGAAAAACAGCGCTTGTACAACTGGCAACGTAACTCAGCGGTCATGCAAAAACCGCTTTAATACTTTCATTAGGAGATTTTCACCGTGACCGACGAACGCCCCTATTCATCGATTGTTGTTGACGGCGTAGAACAAGCACCGAGCAGGGCTATGTTGTACCCCGTGGGCTTCACCGAAGCTGATTTTAAAAAACCGCAAATCGGCATCGCCTCCACTTGGTCAATGGTCACCCCCTGCAACATGCATATTAATCAGCTTGCCGAGGAGGCGCTACGCGGCGCTGATGAGGCTGGCGCTAAGGGCGTTCTGTTCAACACGATCACCGTATCTGACGGCATTTCTATGGGCACACCCGGCATGCGCTACTCTTTGGCCTCTCGGGAGGTCATCGCGGACAGCATCGAGACCGTTGTCGGCGCGCAGGGATTTGACGGTTTCGTTGCCATTGGCGGTTGCGACAAGAATATGCCGGCCTGCGGCATGGCCATCGCAAGAATGAATCGCCCTGCTGTATTTGTTTACGGCGGCACCATACTTCCCGGTGAAAAGCGCCGCGATGTCGTTTCGGTATTTGAGGCCGTTGGACAACACGCAGCGGGCAACCTCTCGGATATCCAACTCAAGGAAGTCGAGGCTACCGCCATTCCCGGGCCAGGATCCTGCGGTGGTATGTACACCGCCAATACAATGGCTTCCGCACTGGAAGCCCTCGGCCTGTCACTTCCCAACAGTTCAGCTCAAAACGCGGTCAGCCAAGCCAAAAAGCGCGACAGCTACAACGCAGGCGCTGCAGTGCGCAACCTCATTAAATTAGGCATGAGGCCCAGTGATATGCTGTCTCTCGAGGCCTTCGAAAATGCCATCACCATCACCATTGCCTTGGAAGGTTCAACCAACGCCGTGCTGCACCTGTTGGCCATAGCACACTCGGCTAATATCAAACTAGAATTAGACGACTTCACTCGCATCGGCAAGCGCGTCCCCGTTTTGGCGGACATGCGCCCAGCAGGCAGCTACTCAATGAGCGAGCTGATCGAAATCGGTGGCATCGAGCCACTCATGAAAACCCTTTTGAACGAGGGTTTATTACACGGCGATTGTCTGACAGTGACGGGGAATACGCTCGCCGAAAATCTCAAAGATGTGCCCGACTATCCCGCCACGCAGAAAATAATACGTCCGCTGAGCAATCCCATCAAAAAAGACAGTCATCTGGTGATTTTACGCGGCAACCTAGCACCCGAAGGCGCGGTAGCTAAAATCACTGGACATGAAGGTTTGTCTTTTACCGGCAAAGCGCGCTGTTTTCACGGCGAGGAAGCCGCCATGAGCGCAATTATGGACGGGACCGTTGTCGCTGGCGATGTGGTCATTGTCCGATACGAGGGTCCCAAAGGCGGCCCGGGCATGCGCGAGATGTTAAGCCCCACCAGTGCCATTAATGGACGCGGCATGTCCGACCAAGTGGCGCTGTTGACAGACGGCCGCTTTTCCGGCGGTTCGCACGGTTTTGTGGTTGGCCACGTAACCCCAGAGGCATACGACGGCGGACCTATTGCACTGGTTGAAGACGGTGATGAGATTACAATCGACGCTGAGTCTCGCGTGATATCTCTGGGCATTGATGACTCAACATTAGCCAAAAGGCGCGAAGCCTGGCGCAGACCTGCACCCTATACGCAGCGCGGAACACTGGCGAAATACGCCAAGCTGGTAACCAGCGCCAGCGAAGGCGCAGTCACCGATAAATATCTCGGTGAATGAGCCCGTACCACCAAACGCAGGTCGCCGCGCTGTTACTGGCCGGCGCCAAACTGAAAAATCGATACCTTGACTCGATGAGCACTGAGCAACATGGCTAACGTCTTACACGCGGGCTTTATTGTGATTGCGTGGTTGATCATTCTGCGTTACCTGAAAACAAGCACCAGCAGTAAATTCCGAGTTTCACTGCGCCTTCTACAAATTTTGCCCATCCTATTTGCGCTGGATTTTTTAGTAGGATTTACCCTCGTTGAACATTACTTCGGCGCGCATGCTTCAGCAGGCTGGATCTCAAAATCAGCTTATATTTTTCCCGTGTTGTTTTTTATTGCCCTGTGGCAGATGTTTCGCAACCGCAAAAACGAGTCGCGCTGATGACCCCCGCAGTCCTCGCGCTGGAGAAATCAAAGGTCTCTTTCAAACTGCACCAGTATCTGAACAGCGTCCGCCAAGACTTTGCCTTAGAGGCGGCAACGGCATTAAACGTGGATGCTTGGCGAGTCTTCAAAACACTCATCACGCAAGATAATGCTGGCCATCTTTACGTTGCCATTGTGCCTACACCGTTAAATCTCAATTTAAAAAAAATGGCCCAAGCCTGCGCCTGCAAAAAAATGCGAATGGCAGATGTCGCACAAGCCGAACGCGCCACCGGTTATCTCAAGGGCGGTATCAGCCCTTTCGGTCAGAAAACAATTCTGCCCACCTATATTGACCGCTCAATAAACCAATTTGACACCATTCATGTTAGTGCCGGAAAACGCGGACTCGAGGTAGAATTGTCACCTGAGAGTCTGACCCGATTATGCTCCGGCCAAGTGGCCGATCTGGCCGGAGTATAACCGCAAGCAAAATCTCCCGATTTCATCCTCATTACCATCTTTCAACCAGAGTTAACCCTATGAGTACACCCTTAACCCTAAATGATCTGAGTCAGGCGTCTTACGTTAGCCTGAAGACCTTTCGCAAGACGGGCATCTCGGTAGCCACGCCGGTCTGGTGGGCGATGAGCAATGATCAGGTCGGTTATGTTTTTAGTGCCGGAGAGGCCGGCAAGATCAAACGGCTACGGCAAACCTCAAAGGCAGAATTAGCTTTATGTGATGTTCGGGGAAAGATTTTGGGGCCTTGGGTAACCGTCACTGCAGAGGTTGTCAGCGACTCAGAATCCGTCACAACTGCATTAAGGGCTTTGCGCGCCAAATATGGTTGGCAAATGAAAATCGCAGACATCGGATCAAAACTCACCGGGCGGTTCAATACGCGCGCCTACATTCAAATCACCGCGCCGCAATTCTCCCGCGCTAACCCGCCCGCAGACTGATGTCTTTATGCCATCTTTGTCTGGGTGGGCCCGGCGATATCAGTGCCCCAGGCTACGGATTCAGCGTCTGCATCGGTTGCTGGCGCGCTGCCAAACACGGCTGGGATCCGACCATGGAAGCCACGATTCACAGCATACTGGCCCGAGCTGGTTTACCCGCGCCTGATCGGACCCCTGAAGGAAGACTACCCCGGCACTATATTTTGCCCGCTGATCACACCAACTGAACTAGATTAATCAGCGCGCACTATGCTCGTGCACAAAATCCACCAAAAATTTAACGTTATCCACCGGCGTTTCTGGAATGATGCCATGCCCTAGGTTGAAAATATGCCCAGATCGACCGGCCACACTATCCAACAGCTCCGCGCTCTGACGCGCAATCGTCGCCTGATCAGCACATAGGACAATCGGGTCCAAATTACCCTGAACGGCATTCAGCTGCAGAGAGGACCAAGTTTGCGCCAGCGGCGTGCGCCAGTCTAAAGCGACCACGTCAAAACCCAGCGGCGCGACATCAGGCAATAAATGACCATTACCAGTACCAAAATAGATCACCGGCACCTTACCTTTAAGGCGCGCCAACAAGCGTTCGAGGTGCGGCAGTACATATAGGCGGAAGTCCGAAATAGACAAATTACCGACCCAGGTGTCGAACAGCTGCACCGCATCAACCCCACTGTCTATTTGCAGGATAAGGTAGCTGGCTAACTGATCCACCAAGGTATTCATTAAGCGATGCCAGAGTTCCGGCTCCTCATACATCATTTTTTTCACGTACACGTAATTACGCGAGCCACGACCTTCAATGGCATAAGATGCCAAGGTAAACGGCGCACCTGCAAATCCAATAAGCGCAATATCCTTGGGAAGATCGTGCAGAATATTTTTCACCGTATCCGCGATATAGGGGGTCGCCTCTTGGGCTGGCGCACTGATCAGTTGATCTACGTCTTTCGCACAACGTATCGGATTATCAAACACCGGACCCTGACCGGGCACATACTCCAAGCGCAAACCCATCGGCTCCATGATCGGCAACAGGTCAGCAAACATGATGGCCGCGTCTACGCCGAGAATACGTTGCGCGTCTAGCGTCGCCAATGCTGCCTTCTCTGGATTTTTAAAGAAATCCAAACTCGGCAAATCACCTTTAACCTGATGATATTCAGGCATATATCGGCCCGCTTGACGGTTGAGCCAGATCGGTGTGTAAGGTGTAGGCTCACCCCGACAAGCCGCCAGAAAAATTTTATCCATTACTCAATTAATCCCTTTTCGAGGCGGCAAACCTTAGCAAAGCTGGCCAACGCAACCAACCACTACTTTTTCATATCGCCAACTGGCGCAAGTCTTTGCATCAAACCGATGGCGAGTCTATTTAGGCGCGGACTCAGGCATCATCCATAACTGCTTAGGAGTGACCCTAAACAAGAGCCCTGACACCGACGCTATAGGTCCCGGCCTAACGTGGGATCAACGTCTATTGCATAATCAACGTCAGCCAAGCCAAAACCAAATATTTTCAAGAAATCCTCTCGATACCCCGCCAAATCGCCAAGTTCTGCAAGATTTTCTGTTGTCACCCGCGGCCAACGATCAAGCACCGCCTGCTGAACTTCATCTGATAACTCAACGTTATCCATACGAATGCGCCCGTCGGCGTCCAAACGCAGATTTGCCTCGGATTGAAGTTGAGTCGCGAACAAGCGATAAATGTGGCTGATGATATTTTCGTGGTTGCCTTGTTCTTTCATCACTTTAAACAATAGCGCCACATATAGAGGCACCACCGGGATGGCAGAACTGGCCTGACTGACAATGGCTTTTAGCACCGCCACTCGAGCGCTACCGCCAAGCACAGCAAGCTTCTCACTGATAGCAAGACTGGCACGATCTAGGTCCAACTTAGCCTGGCCCAATGTCCCCTCCCAATAAATAGGCCAGGTCAATTGAGTGCCAATATAGGTAAATGCCATGGTTCTGCAGCCAGGTGCCAATACCTGAGCGTCCAGCAGGGCATCCATCCACAGCTCCCAATCTTCTCCGCCCATTACCGCGACGGTATCCGCTGTTTCTTGTGGCGTCGCCGGTTCAAGGCTTACCTCAACCACTTCGCCGCGATCAACATTAACGGACTTAATGTCTAAGGCTTCTCCTAGAGGTTTTATCGCCGATCGATGCAAAACACCTGTCTTTGGATGCTGGCGGACCGGCGACGCCAAACTGTAAACAACCAGATCGATCGATCCCATCTCAGCTTGAATGGTCTGCACAACTCTGGCGCGCATTGCGTCACTAAACGCATCACCATCTAAGGTCTTGGCATAAAGGCCTTCGCTTTGCGCAGCCGTTTCAAAGGCAATATTGTTATACCAACCCGCCGACGCCGTTTTTTTTGTTGTCGGCGCTTTTTCGAAGGAAACCCCGAGCGAGTTTGCGCCGCAGCCAAATGCAGCAACTACGCGGCTGGCTAGACCGTAACCGCCCGAACAGCCCAACACGAGCACATTTTTAATGCCCGCGCCAGCCGGCGTATTTTCCGGGTTGTGCTGAAGTTCACCCTTTACATAATTAATTTGCTCGTTGACAGCTGCTTGGCAGCCCGTGGGATGCGCCGTCGTACAAATAAAACCGCGGATTCGGGGATTTACAATCATGTTCACTCTTAAGATTTAAAACGCGAGGGTGCCATGATACCTCGCGCCACCGCCGCGCGCATGGTGGCATCAACATCAATCACAAAAGGACCATCACGGCGAAGTGTTACGGTCGCGCGCTCGCCCTCAAGCAGTCGGTAATCGCGGTCACCGTCCAGCGCAATTACACCCGGGCCAACAAAGGTCACAGGCTCATCAAAGCCGATTTCTTGAACCGCTGACACAGGCACTTGACCAAACAGGCCCGGAGATAGCGGTGCAGTGAGACCCTTGGCTTGGGAATCTGTCGTCACCAACAGGCCGACATCATCCTGCGCGTACACGGGATGAATTAAACCGCCAATCGGGGACATACCAATCGCATTGGGTTCCGCACGGCTGAGCAATAAACGTTTGATGCGATCAGGATCAAACGGCAGCAAATTACCAACGTGGTCAGGGCAAAGCAAAACTGCATCAATCAATCCCACATCCTGTCGAGCTTGGGTTTTAACATGCAGCACTTTCACCCGTTCTTTTAAACCCTGCGCCTGCGCATCAGGAAAGTGCCCGCACGCGTTCAACCCCGCCACCATACCCGCCACGGTTGGCTCATTGAGCACCGGAAATACATTATTGGTGCCCGTGGAAAGCGGTATTAAATCAATATCAGGTGCCGCGCGCACAATTGCGCGGTTGGTACCATCACCACCCAAAGAGACAAACGTGCGACAGCCCGCCTCCAAAAATGCCGCCATTGAGCGCTCAGTATCAGACGCATCGTTTGCCAATGCGTGTTCAACAATATGCACCTGGGCTTTTAACGGCATATTTTGCAGCGCCATCGAGGAAATCTGAAAGGGCTCTTTTGTGATGTAAATATCCGTCACACCCATGGCATCAGCGCCCGCCGCCACGCGCGCAACAATGTCCCGCTTCGCCTCATGGGTCATGTTGGTGGCATGGGCTGCCAAGCGACGCACATCACGACCCGACATCGGATTCACCACCAAACCGAGCTTGCCGCTACTCATTCTTGCTTAAGATACTGTTGCAAAAAGGTGAAGCGTCCAATGCTGTCGTAAACCCGATTGCCCTTTTTCGCAAACCCATGGCCTTCATCTTGCGCCAAGACATACCAAACCGGGACCCCCGAAGCCTCGAGGGCTTTGCGAATTTGCTCGCTCTCTGAAGCCGGCACACGAGGATCGTTAGCACCTTGAGAGATATACAGCGGCGTCTGGATTTGATCAACATGATTCAAGGGTGATATTTGTTCTAAAAAGCTTCGCATCTGCGGATCACGCTCGTCGCCGTATTCTACCCGCCGCATATCCTGACGATACGCTTGGGTGTTTTCTAAAAACGTCACAAAATTAGAAATACCTACCGAATCAACCGCCGCGGCCAACCGATCGCCGTACCACACCATACTGGCTAAGACCATATAGCCACCATAAGAGCCTCCCATCACGGCCACTCGGCTACTGTCCAGGTCATCCTGCAGCTCAATCCAATCCAGTAGCGCGCCAATATCTTTCACCGAGTCCTCGCGCAAACGGCCGTTATCCTTTTGTAAAAACGACTTACCATAACCGTTTGATCCGCGCACATTCGGTGCTATCACCGCCACATTCATTTCCCGCACATAAGACTGAATGGTGCTCGAAAAATACGGCCTGTACTGAGATTCGGGGCCACCGTGTATCGATATGACAACCGGGTGCGGCCCGGGCGTTTGCGGTCGATAGATAAATGCGGGTATTGCCATGGCATCAAAACTTTCATACCGGAACAATTGCGGCGTCGCCAACGTCTGCGGCGACAGTCCTCCCATCTCACTTTGTGTCCAACGCTCGACCTGCCCGCGCATCAGATCCAGCACATAAACGTCGGAGGGTGCATTTGCCCGGTTGAGGGTCACCGCCAGTCTGGCACCATCGGGCGCAAAAACAGCGCTACGCAAGATGCCTGGCGGCAATGCCGGCAACTCGATGGGTGTACCGCCGGGCAAAGCCAGCACCACAATTTTTGAGAGGCCGTCCGCATTGACCGCATACATTAAACGCTGCCGGTCCGGGGACAGTTCAAAATGCTCAACATTCCAATTCACTTCAGGTGTCACTCGGGTCACCGCATTGGTCACCAACGACTTACGGTAGAGACCCAGAAATTCGCCCTCCTGATCCGCCGTATAAAAAATTCCACCGGCGCCGTCATAAGCAACGTCTTGAATCGCAACCGGTTCATCCGCCCCCAGCACCGGCGTTAACTCGCGGGTTTGAATATCGAGCTCGTAAATGATGGACTGCGCTATCGAAACTCGGTTTTTCACCAGCAGCCTTTTACCATCGCTCGACCAATCTATTGGCAACCAATAACCTGCATCGGTCTGCAACAGCGATGTCACCTTTCCCGCAAGCGTCTGATGGTGAATATCCCAATTACGCCCATTTCGCTGGGTGGTGACATAAACAATACTTTGCTCATCCGGCGCCCATAGCACCGCACGATAAAGTGATTGCCCATCACTCAACCTTCGGCTTTGCCCGGTGTTTAAATCAAATAAAAAAAGTTGATCGAATTCGGAACCGCCGATATCCCAGTTGAGAATAATTTGGTCACGCGCGCCCCGCCTAGGCAGACTTGCGCCGCCTAACGGTTCACGCAGAAAAGTGAGCTGCTCACGATAACCCAGAGGCCGCGCAACTCGGTGAAGCTGGCGAGCATCACCGAAGCGAGTCATGATGAGCAGCGATTCCTCCTGCCACCCTACCACCGTCGCGGAACGGGTTTCTGTATAACGCCCAAGCCGGTCGGCAATCTGTCCAGACAAAGCCGGAACATTATAAGTCTGGATGTTGACCGGTACGGACACTGCTTCCAACGGCGAGCCAGCTGCCGCCGCTCCCACTGCGTGACCGGCCAACCAGCCCAGACTGACAATCAACCCGATTAATTTCATGTTCTTCACCCTGTTGAGTTTTCCTGGGCAACGACTATGCAGAACCCCACACCAATTACACCGCTACAATGCACAAGTTGCCGTTAGCGTCTTGCCAAGCCGGTAACACAAGCCCGCGAGGGTTGACTCACTGACGATCTATCGTGAAATCAACCCTCTCACCTACCACGCCACCACTGAGGTAGCTCTGCTCGGTAAACCTAATCTGCTCACTGCCTAAAATTACACCGGTGCTGGCCCGGGTGCCGTATACATCCCCAACAATAAAACTTGGCGCCAACGTGCGCTCAAACTGAAGATCAGCACCACGTTGCGGCAACTCATCGTCTGGCGGGACCTGCGTATCGTGCAACAACCCGATCAGATCAGTCGTTGCAAAACTCTCTGCAGTGCGCTGCGCCAAGGTTCGCGCGCCACGCCGACACTTGGGCCATGGCGCACCCAACTCAGCATTGCTCAACCCATAAAAACCGGGCTCCAAAACCTCTGTTGGCGCCTTATTAGATGTATACACCAGCTCCTCGGTGTCAAAAAGTAAGAGGTTGAAGCCGGCATAGGCGGACCCATCGATCTGCTGAGCAAACGCTTGGGCACTGACGGTGCTGCTGAGGAAGTCTTGGATCAAGCCCCCTCGAGAGCGAGGTGTCAACGGATCCTGTGGTCCGCTAAAGTTGGTCAGCGCAGCAAACCGCCCCTGCGAGGTACACCCAAGCCATGATCCGCCGGATACCAAATCCCTACCCCCCAAAACCTGGGGCGCATCCGACCAAAAGTGTGCGGCTGCACTGGCGCGCTCAAACCGCTCGTCACGGTTTGCCGCAACAATTAATGTCTGATCTGAACACATCCGATAACCAAACAGAATCAAACACATTATTTCAGTCAACGCCGCCACTAGTAGCTGCACAGTTTAACGCAAAAGCACGCAAGACCAAGATCTTTGCGGTAAGCTCGTATTTTTGAGTTCCACTATTCGTTGTGCATTACCCAGATATTGATCCCATTATATTTGCGCTCGGTCCCTTAGCGATTCGCTGGTACGGCCTGTCTTATCTTGCCGGTTTTGCCGCGGTATGGTGGTTGGGCAATCGCAGAGCAAGAAACCACCCCGACCAATGGAGCCAAGAACAGATCTCAGATCTGGTATTTTACGGCGCCATGGGGGCCGTGGTAGGCGGACGTGTCGGTTACGTTTTCTTTTATAATTTTGGGTTTTTTCTCGACGATCCCCTGTATCTCTTTCGTTTATGGGAAGGCGGCATGTCCTTTCACGGCGGTTTGCTTGGGGTCATCGCGGGGATGGGTTTATTCGCTCGCAAGAGTCAACGGCGCATCATCGACGTCATCGACTTTTTAGCACCCTTGACCCCAATCGGCTTGGGTTTTGGCCGACTGGCTAATTTTATTAACATGGAACTTCCAGGACGGATCTCCGACGGCCCCTTCAGTCTGATCTATCCCTGTGAGGCCGTCCGCGGGCTCAATCCAATGTGCATGGGCGCTTGGGAAGCCGCAGCACGTCACCCGTCACCGCTATACCAAGCCTTTTGCGAAGGCCTTTTGCTTTTTTTACTGATGTGGTTCGTTTCAGCCAAACCAAAACCCTCTGGTTATATCAGCGGATTTTTTCTCGTGGCTTACGGTGGTTTTCGATTTTTTACAGAGTTCTTCCGCGCACCCGATACGCACATCGGATTTGTCGCCTTCAATTGGTTGAGCATGGGCCAGTTACTGTCGCTCCCCATGATATTCGCTGGTATTGTGCTGCTAGTATGGTCGCAAAATGAAAAAAGGAGCGCGGCGTGAAACAATATCTTGATCTCATGCGCCACGTGCGCGAAAACGGGCAGTTTAAAGCAGACAGAACCGGTACAGGCACCTACAGCATTTTCGGTCATCAAATGCGTTTTGACCTTAACGATGGTTTTCCTTTGGTCACCACCAAAAAGGTCTTTGTCAAAGGCATCATTCATGAACTGCTGTGGTTTTTATCCGGTTCAACCAACATCAAATATTTAACCGAACACAACGTTCACATCTGGGACGACTGGGCCGACGAGAAAGGCGAACTTGGTCCTGTTTACGGGTCCCAATGGCGCTCGTGGCCTGCACCCGATGGCACCACCATCGACCAAATCCGCAAAGTAGTTGAAGACATCAAAAGCAACCCAAACAGCCGACGACACATTGTCAGCGCGTGGAACGTCGCCGAAGTCAACCAGATGGCTTTGCCACCCTGCCATAGCTTGTTTCAGTTCTACGTCGCAAACAACAAACTGTCCTGCCAACTGTATCAGCGCAGTGCCGACATCTTTCTTGGAGTGCCTTTTAACATCGCCTCATACGCCTTGCTGACAATGATGATCGCCCAAGTAGCTGAACTGGAATTAGGTGATTTTATACACACGCTAGGAGACGCCCATCTATACGCCAATCATTTAGAACAAGCGGATAAACAACTTCTGCGAGCGCCGCTGCCCCTGCCGAGCCTCAGTTTGAATCCAGAGGTAAAAGACATCTTCAGCTTCAGGTTTGACGACTTTGAGTTACACAACTATCAAAGCCACGCTGGCATCAAAGCCCCAATTGCAGTTTAGGATACGGGCAAGCGCCTATGGACATTAGCCTCATCTGGGCCATGGCGGAGAACCGCTTGATTGGACGCAACAATACCTTACCCTGGCGTCTACCCACCGACATGCGCCACTTCATGAACACCACACTGGGAAAACCGGTCTTAATGGGGCGGAAGACGTTTAACTCAATGAAAGCCCCTTTGCCCGGAAGAACCAATATCGTTTTAACGCGAGATCCAAAGTGGACCGCTCACGGCGTCATCACCGTACACCGCTTCGAAGAGGCTATTGAGCGTGCTCAAGAATTAGTTGCCAACTCAGCAGAACCCGAAGTTATGGTCATCGGGGGTGCTGATATTTATGCTTTAGCGCTACCTGTTGCCACCCGTCTTTATGTCACCCACGTACACGACCTACCGGACGGCGACGTCTTCTTTCCGGAAATGAATTGGTCACACTGGCGCTGCACCGAGCAGGAAAAGTTCAGCGCCGACGACAAACATTCTGCGGATTTTACGATCGCACGTTATGAACTTGTCTGATATTCAAGTGTGATGATGGGGCAATACCCGGCCTAAACCCGCATCGGTCAGTTGCTGGAACATATAACCACTGACGGCCTCTGCCGACTGCATCTGTAGCACTTTTGCCAACATACGCTGCGCGTCACTTCTGTTGATTTGTCGTATCACCCACTTCACTTTGGGCAGATGAGTCGCATTCATCGATAACACGTGGTAACCCATCGCCATTAACAGCACCGCGCCTACCGGCGTCCCCGCGAATTCACCACATATACCCAGTGGTTTGTTCTCAATATGCGCCGCGCGCGCCACGTCTCTGAGCGCCAAGATGACTGCGGGGTGAACATCACGATAAAGTTGCGCAACGCGCGGATTGTTACGATCAACGGCGAGCATATATTGCGTCAGATCATTAGAACCCACGGCCAGAAAATCGGATTCTCGAGCCAGCGCGCGCGCCTGATAAACCGCAGCCGGCACCTCTATCATAACGCCAATGGACGGACGCTTGACCTCAAACCCTTCCTCCGTGACTTCATCGTAAGCGCGATTGATTAACGCTTTTGCGGCAGTCAGTTCCGATAGACTGGAAATCATTGGCAACATGATGCGCAGGATTCCCTCAAGCCCTGCATTAGCTTTTAACATCGCACGGACCTGTACCAAGAAAATTTCCGGATGATCCAGAGTGACCCGAATACCCCGCCAGCCCAGAAACGGGTTGTCCTCGTTAATTGGAAAATAACTCAGCGACTTGTCACCACCCACATCCAGCGTACGCATGGTCACCGGGCGCGGCTCAAAAGCCGCCATATGCTCGCGATAAATGACCCTTTGCTCTGCTTCAGTAGGAAATCGGTCTTGAGACATAAAAGGAATTTCCGTACGAAACAGACCAATCCCTTCAGCCCCGCGATCCAATGAGCGCGTTAGATCACTAGACAGGCCAATGTTCACCCACAGTAAAATCCGCCAACCATCTTTTGTAACACAAGGCACATCTTTGAGTTGCATCAGCTCCTCATCAAAGACCTTTTCCTGTGCAATCAATTCACGACTAAGTTCAATCCGCTTTTTAGAAGGCGACGCAAAGACTTCGCCATAGTGCCCATCAACCAAAAGCACTTCATTCTCCACCTGGTAGGTGGGCAGATCAATCGCGCCCATCACCGCCGGGATACCCATTGCGCGCGCCAAGATAGCAACATGAGAGTTGCCTGATCCTTTTGTCGAAACAATGGCGCCAAGTTGCTCAGTCGGTATATTTGCCAACATCGCCGGGGTCACCTCTTCAGCAACCAACACCGTGTCTTTTGGAAATACCGTCTTTTTCTGTCGAATATTCTGCAGGTGAGCCAAGATCTGCAAACCTAGGTCTTTGAGGTCTGCTCCACGCTCTCTCAGGTAAGGGTCTTCCATCAACGCGAAACGACTGACATGCTCGTCGATGACCTTTTTAAGTGCTCCCTGCGCCCACTGACCTAATCGCACTTCAGCGCGAATATCTCCGGCCAACGCATTTTCGTCCAGCATGTGCAAATAAGCATCAAACAATGCCAATTCCTGCTTCGGTAAACTATCAGAAAATTGTTCAATGATATTTGAGATATCTTGCCGAACTTGGGCAATGGCGCGTTCCAGCGAAAGCAATTCAACGACAATATCGTCCGTCTGGCGCTCTGGAACCGCTTCAAGATTGGCGACCGGATGAATAACAACCGCTGTGCCAATGGCAATCCCTGGCGCACCGGGAACACCCACAAAACACGCATCCACTCTATTAGCATCACTGATTTGCGGCAAGGCGCTGTCCCCAACCGCTTCCGCGTGAGAGACCACAGTAGCTAATTGAGCCGCGAGCGTAACCAAAAAAGCCTCCTCTGCTTCATCGAATTTACGCGCATCACTCTGTTGTACCACCAATACACCCAGCACTCGGCGCTGATGAATAATCGGCACGCCTAAAAAAGCATGAAAGGCCTCTTCACCACTACCCTGAATATAGTGAAACTCTCGGTGAGATGGCGCGTTCTGAAGATTGATCGGTTCTGCTCGCCGTCCAACAAACCCAACTAAACCCTGATCCAGCGCAAGCACTGCATTACCCACTTTGGCTGGATTCAAGCCATCGGTTGCCGCCAGCACATAGGCAGAGCGCTGCGGATTAAGTAGATAAATTGAACAGACGTCCGCGCGCATCGCGGATTTAACTTCCGACACCAAAAACTTTACCGCATCGGCAAACCGACTATGCGCGGTAAAACGCATCACAATATGGCGCAAAACGGTTAACACGCTCGGCTTATTCCTTCAGCGGTAAATGTGGGGCCAATTCAACCAGTGCGTGCCGATAAACCTCTCGCTTAAAATCAACCACTTGCGTCAAGGGATACCAAAAACTTACCCAACTCCAGTGATCAAATTCAGGTTTAGGACCGCAATCCATAGACACCGCATCGTCTTCAGCAAGCATCTCTAGCAGAAACCACTTTTGTTTTTGCCCTACAAAACCGGGCGTTGAATTGAAACGACGCATACGGCGCGGCAAACGATAACGTAACCAACCTTTGGTACGCGCAACAATCTTCACGTCCTTCGCCCTGAGACCAACCTCTTCATGCAATTCACGGTACAGGGCCTCTTCGGGTGTCTCACCTTCATTAATACCGCCCTGGGGAAATTGCCACGCATCCTGCCCACCAACACGACGCGCCCACAAAACTCGACCCGTGCCTGCGCTATCGGCGAGGATTATGCCAACATTTGGTCTGAACCCATCCACGTCTACCATGCGATCCTCTTTTACGTCATGTTCCACATAACCCGGCAAACAAACCGCCACGCAACCTCCAGTAGAGTTCACTTACCATAGATCTTACATACCCCAAAAGCCACACAAGCACAAATGTGTCTCAATAAATGCGATCATAGCGCTTCTTTTGCATCACCATCGATATGACTAACCGCCTAAGCAAACATAACAGCCCCTATTTGCAACAACATGCGGGCCAGCCAATACATTGGCAGCCTTGGGATCAACAGGCGCTTGATCAGGCCAAAGATCAAGACCGGCCAATACTACTGTCGGTGGGCTACTCAACCTCACAGGCCTGCCAAATGATGGCCCGCGAATGTTTTCAGGACCCCCAAATTGCACTTGTTCTGAACACGCATTTTGTCAACATCAAAGTCGACCGTAACGAAAGGCCGGATCTCGCCAAAATTTATCAGACCAGCCTGCAACTTTTGACACAGCAGGGTGGTGGTTGGCCGCTGACTTTGTTTTTGGACCCAAAAACCTATTTGCCGTTTTTTGGCGGCAACTTTTTCCCTAAAGTTTCTCGGGGTCAATTACCCGGCTTCATTGACCTGCTCATGCAGGTAAATGAAGCATTTAACACCCAACGCAACGACTTAAATGAACAAGGCGAGAAAATGCGACAAGCGCTTGATCACCTTGTGTCACCAGCAGAACCGCCAGCGCTGCGTGATGCACAAATATTAGCCGCCGCGCGCGAAGCCCTGGAGGGCAAATATGACGCGCAAGACGGCGGTTTCAGACATTCTCCTAAATTGCCCATGCAGAGCGCACTCGAACGCTTGCTGCGCCACTGGGCTTTCACGCGCCGAGAGGGCGGAAACGATAAAACCGGGTTAGATATGGTCATGATGTCTCTGACAAAAATGGCACGCGGCGGTATTTATGACCATCTAGGTGGCGGCTTCTGCCGCTACGCCATGGATCGACAATGGATGATTCCGCTATTTGAGAAAGCCCTGTACGACAACGCTCAATTATTGTCGCTGTACGCACGCATATTGACCCTAGGCCCAGATGCCCTTTTTGGCAAAGCGGTTGAAGATACCGTTGACTGGCTGATTAGAGATATGCAGGCCCCTGAGGGCGGGTTTTATGCCGTCATGGACGACACCCGTGAAGGCGCCAACGGAGAATATTACCTGTGGCGGCGAACCACCGTAAAAAAGTTACTCTCCGCTGAGGAATACAGCGTTATCGAAACGCTCTATGGCATGGACAAGCCCGCAAACCTTAACAACCGCTGGAATCTACACCGTTATGATTCATGGCCTTCGGTCATCAATCGACTCTCACTTGCACCGGATGAAGCAAACCGATTATTGAGTCAGGCCAAACAAAAGCTTTTCGTTTCGCGGCAAACCCGACAACACCCGACAACAGACACCACTGTAATCAGCAGCTGGAATGGACTGATCATCAAAGGCCTTGCTGACGCTGGATCACAGATGGGCCGGCCTGATTGGCTCGATCTGGCCCAACAAACCGCTGATTTTCTGCGCGAGCGGTGCTGGGACGGCCAACAGCTTTTGAGGTCATGGCAACCCGATGGCGACAACGCAGCGGGCTATTTAGACGACTATGCCCATGTATTAGATGGTTTGTTAGCGCTTTTATCCGCCCGCTGGCGAGATGAGGATATAAAATTTGCCCAAGCGATCGCCAAGACGATGATCGAACAATTCCAAGATCCGGTGAATGGCGGGTTTTTTTACACCGCAAAAACGCAGACAAATCTGATTTTTCGTCCGAAGCCCACCTTGGATGAAGCCTTGCCACCGGGTAACGGTATCGCCGCCAACGCGCTTGCCGTGCTGGGTGAACTCATCGGAGAGCCTCGTTATGTTGATGCCGCCAATAACACCTTGAACTGGGCGCGCGCCAACATGGCCCGCTTTCCCGACCATCACTGCACATTACTCAATGCCTTGGAAAATAGCGTTTTTCCTCTGGAATTCGTTATTCTTCGCGGACCTGAAGATGAAATGGCGCGCTGGCGAGCGGCCTTGGTCAAAGGGTTTACCCCTTGGCGACACATTTACGCGATTCCCTACCTGGGGGTTCAACATCTTCCCAGTTATATCCCGCGTTTGGTCACCAGCGCTACGCAGCAACGGGTCACCGCCTACTTTTGCAGCGGCATGGAGTGCTCAGAGCCCATTACCGAACTGGATCAACTGCGAGTCAAACTGAGCTGAAGATCAACCCGGTTGATTTTGCGCTGACCAGGTCAAATTCAATTCTCGGGCAGCTTTGACGTCATCCAGACGGCGTACCGGTGTATTGTAAGGTGCCAGCTTTACATGTTGTGGGTCGGCTTCAGCTTCTTTACGAATTGCCACCAAAACATCGATGTAACGATTTAATTCTTCTAGGCTTTCCGTTTCCGTCGGCTCGATCAAAAAGCACTCCGGCACCAATAATGGGAAATAGGTTGTTGGCGGATGAACGCCATAATCGAGCATGCGTTTGGCAATATCCATTGCATTGACGCCCAATTCTTTAGCTTCAACGGCAAATGTTAGAATGAACTCGTGCGTCGCTCGCCGTTCGGGATAGGCCAGTTTAAACCCCGCCTTTGCCAAACGCGCCGCCATGTAATTGGCGTTTAGCGTCGCGTATTCACCCACACGATGCAAACCCGCTCTGCCAAGCAGCAGGGCATAAGCCAAGGCCCGTATCAATATACCCGCATTGCCGGCAAACCCCGAGAGACGCCCGATCGACAACGGCAGATCGTTTTTATCCATCCAGCGATAGGTTTGCCCGTCAGCACATTTCCCCACCGTCGGCAACGGTAAATGAGGCAACAACCGCGCCGAGACCCCCACTGGACCAGCACCGGGCCCACCGCCACCATGCGGAGTAGCAAACGTTTTATGCAAATTCATGTGCAACACGTCAAACCCCATATCCCCGGGTTTAACCTTACCAAGAATGGCATTCAAGTTAGCCCCATCGTAGTACAGCAAGCCACCAGCATCGTGCACCGTCTTGGCAATATCCTCTATTTGCCGTTCAAACACCCCGCAGGTAGATGGATTTGTCATCATAAGGCCCGCAGTTTGCGGGCCGACAAGATTTTTCAGCGCTTCCAGGTCAACATCGCCGGACGGCCCTACCGCAACTTCGGTCACTTTATAGCCACACATCACAGCCGTGGCAGGGTTAGTACCATGGGCAGCGCTGGGAACCAATATTTCAACGCGGGCATCATCTCCTCGCGCTTCATGATAAGCACGAATCATCGCCACACCGGCAAATTCTCCCTGGGCGCCGGCCATGGGTGTGAGCGAGACCCCTTGCATGCCCGTGACGTCGCGTAAAATTTCTTGCAGGTCGTACAGACAAGACAAATACCCCTGACTGACACTTTCAGGCGCCAAGGGATGCCGCTCTAAGAATCCGGGCAAATTTGCGGCTTTATGAGCCCCTCGGGGATTGTACTTCATCGTACATGACCCTAGCGGATAAAATTGGGTATCAATGCTGAAGTTCTTTTGCGACAGCTTCGTATAATGGCGCACCGCCTGCAATTCGGACACCTCAGGCAGACCGGGCGCGTGTTGACGCAGCAGCCCTTCCGGCAAGTCATCAAGCGCTTCGTTTGCGTCATGCTCAATCCGCTGCGCGAACGCTCGCCTAGCCGTTGTACTTAAGTCAAAAATTGTTGTCACTGTGATAGATCTCCCCCAGCCACAGCTTCCGAAAAAGCCGCCACATAGGACTGTATTTCTGCTGGCGTTCGTTTTTCGGTGACTGCCACCAATAACGTGAATTCGCTATCGCTGATCAAGTCAGGTACAAACGACGACAGCGACAAGCCCGGCAGGATTTTTCTTTTCAACATATGGCTCACCACTTGCTCAGCGCGGCAGGGCAAACGCAACGCAAATTCATGGAAAGTCGGTCCGGCAAAAACAGCCGAAACACCGGGCAGCGCCTGCAGCTGCTCACGCAGTTTATTGGCATTGGAATGGCATGCCAGAGCCACATCTCGCAATCCAGCCGGACCCATCAGGCTTAAATAAATTGTACCAGCGGTTACCAACAAGCCTTGGTTCGTACATATATTAGAAGTGGCTTTTCCGCGGCGTATATGCTGTTCTCGAGCCTGCAAAGTGAGCGCGTACCCCGTTTTACCGTCCACATCTTGCGTACGCCCGATAATGCGCCCCGGCATCTGCCGCACCAACGCCATACGCGCGCAGGTGAACCCAAAGGAAGGCCCACCGGAGGCCATAGGCACACCAAAAGGCTGGCCATCTCCGCAGGCAATATCCGCCCCGTTGGTGCCCCACTCGCCCGGCGGTTTTAACACGGCCAATGTCATCGGATTGACCACCGCAATCACCAAAGCACCAACGCTATGCGCCCAATCAGTGAGCGCATCTACTGCTTCTAGGCGTCCAAAAAAATTGGGTTGCTGAACCACAACAGCCGTGGGCGCAGGGTCTGCAGCAAGATCTTCGCAGGCGATGACCCCCGCGGCGTCCATGGGCAGTGTTTTAATCTCGACTCTTTGATTTTTAACAATGTTTCTGCTGGCCGAAATATAGTGAGGATGGACCGTATCTGCCACTAGCACCAATCCGTTCTTGTTTTTCTTGTTGCCCCTGACCGCCATCAAAATTGCTTCTGCCATTCCGCTGGCACCGTCGTAGACCGACGCATTGGAAACTTCCATGCCCGTCAGCGAGGCCATCATTGACTGATACTCGTAAATCAGCTGCAGCGTGCCTTGACTGGCTTCGGCCTGATAGGGGGTATACACGGTCATAAATTCGCCGCGACTGGCCAGATCCCATACCGCTGCAGGGATATGATGGTCGTAACTTCCTCCACCGGCAAAACAGGCATATCCCGCGTCCTGCTGCGCGCGCTCACCCATTTGTTGCAGCATTGCCAACTCACTCATACCCTCAGGCACATGCGCCAGCTGGCCATTCGCCAAATGCCCGGGTATTTCGTCAAACAGCGCGTCAATCGAATCAACACCAATTTCACCCAGCATAAATTCCACATCGGCCTGAGTATGTGGCACAAAAGGCATTTAATCGCTCCTAATAGATCTGCGGGCACTCAACAAAAAAAGCACCGTTAATGTTCATCTGCGTCACAAATATCTTGGTAGGCCTGAGCGTCGAGCAGACCCTCTACTTCACGCGCATCACCGGGCTGCAACTTGAAAAACCAACCGTCGCCATAAGGGTCTTGATTAACTTTCTCGGGGGCATCTTCGAGCGCCGTGTTGATTGCCGTCACTACACCGGAAATTGGCGCATAAATATCTGAAGCGGCCTTAACCGACTCAACCACCGCAGCCTCATCACCCGAGGAAATTTGCTGACCGGGTTCAGGCAACTCGATAAAAACAACATCACCCAGCGCGTCTTGGGCGTGATCGGTAATGCCTACCGTGACCGTGCCATCCTCTTCCAAACGCGCCCACTCGTGCGACGCTGTGTACTTCAACCGTGCCGGCATTTCACTCATCTTGTTTATCCTTGTAGAAGATTATCTGTCCACCTGAATCGGTCATATTGCGCCGCCACGCCGCATAACTGCTTAGGCGATCTAATCATCTTTACCGTTTTACCCAACTAATACTTTGCCCATTCGGACAAACGGCGATTTCACCATATCAGCCTGTTTCAATTTGCCGCGAATATCCACCTGACAAGGACCTTGGGCCGCAGAAGGCATGCGTGCCAGGCCAATACTGCACCCCAGCGTTGGTGAATAACTACCGCTGGTGATTATTCCACTGCCTGCCGCGCAGGTCACTACCTGACCCTGCCTCAACACACCCTTGTCCTGCAATATAACACCCACCTGCTTAGCAGATGACCGACCTCGATGAGGCTCAATCGCATCGCGCCCAAGAAATTCACGATCCGCTGGCGCCCACGCTACGGTCCACCCCATATTTGAGGCCAGCGGTGAGGTTGAGTCATCGATATCCTGGCCATATAGATTCAAACCTGCCTCAAGGCGCAGCGTATCACGCGCCCCCAACCCAGCGGGCTGGACGCCTGCGGCAATCAAACCCCGCCATAAATTGACCGCTTCATCTTCCGGCAACATGACCTCAACACCGTCTTCACCGGTATAGCCTGTGCGCCCGATTAGCCAGTTCTGATAGGTGCATGCGTTAAATGATTTAAGGTCATCGGGCACCGCGCCCGGGGCAAGCTGGTTTAATTGAGCCACTGCCTTGGGACCTTGAATCGCAATCATCGCAAGATTTTGTTGGGCAAAGACCATATCCGGCATGCGGTGCTGATCAAACCAAGACAGCACTTTAGTCCGAGTCGACGCATTCACAACACACCGATACCCCTGTGCTAATCGGTAAACGATCAAATCGTCAACGACCCCCCCTTGGCGATTCAACAACGCGCCATAGAGGGCCTGCATTGGCAACAGCGTTGACACATCATTGGCCACCATGAAACGCAGAAACGCCTGCGCGTTGGCACCGGTAACATCGATGATGGTCATGTGGGAAACATCAAACATGCCGACATTTTGGCGCACCGCGTGATGCTCATCTATTTGCGAACCATAATTCACCGGCATTAGCCAACCGGCAAAATCAACCATCTTGCCTTGCGCTTCAATGTGCTGCGCATACAGCCCCGTCTTGAGCGGCAGACCGGCGTTACTCATATTTTCTCTTTCACCCTAGTTTAAACGGCCCAACCCCATCGCCTCGCGCATCACTTGATGTTTCAATCCATCAAACTGATTAAAAAAGCCAACACCGACATTACGCAACCAGCTCATAGCCGGCGCATCATTGGCGTAAATTCTACGCAACAAAGTCAAAGATTGAATCATCAATTTCGACCTTGTTTGGCGTTCGCGCGCATAACGCGTCCATAGTCCGGGCGCACTTAAGTCCCGATGGCTGGCGGCCAGTTGCATAATACCCGCGACATCCTCCAGCCCTAAATTGACGCCTTGGCCGGCCAGAGGATGGATCACCCGCTGTGCATCACCAATTAACAGTACCCGCGACACGGGTGCACAATTTTCCAGCCTTTGCTGCGCAAGGGGCAACATCATCCGCTGATCGACGCTCAATATGTCACCAAGCCGTGCTTCAAGTGCGCGTTCAATTTCGCCGCAAAATACCGAATCTGACAGCTGCATACGACGTTCTGCTTGGGTCCGCGATTGCGACCATACTACCGAACATAGGTGATCATCCCATGTCGGCAGAAAAGCCAGCGGACCATCGACTAAAAAGCGCTGCCAAGCGGTATTTTGGTGTGTTCTTTGGGTACGCACAACCGTCGCAATCGCCACTTGATCCATAGTCTCTTGCAGCAGCGGTAACTGCAAAGTTTTACGTACCATCGATTGCGCTCCATCAGCGGCAATCAAGAAATCAAACCGAAAATGTTCACCACCGAGCATTGTGATGTCAACGTTGTCTTGCGTGACCGACAGNGCCTCGATGTTACCCAATACAATATCGATATCACCTGCGCGATCAACGCCATCGATGCGCCGCNCCTGTTCCGCTTGCTGCCAACCTGCNCATACTAAGGGGCTCATTTCTACCAACCAACCCAGTTCTGAACGACCGACGTCAGCAGCGTCAAACCCAAGCTGCGCCGCACCCCATTCTTCCCAGATTGACATATGGCTGTAGGCTGCACTCTCGACGTGATCCCATATGCCCAATCGACCGAGCAGTGCTTGGGACGCCGGCGATATCGCAACATTACGCAAATCAACGCCCAGCCGGCCTTTTTGGATCACTGGCTGGCGTCGCTCAATCAGCGTCACCCTAAACCCCAGCGCAGCTAATCCCAGTGCCGCAGAAACGCCCACCAGTCCACCGCCGATGACCGCCACTTCGCTGCGGGTGAGGGCCGTCATAGCAAACCGGTCGCAGATTGCGCCATCAATGTTTCAATTGCATCAGCATCCTTGGGCACCGCCGCGCTGAGCACTTCAGCGCCATCGGCAGTGATCAGGACATCATCTTCAATGCGCACCCCAATGCCTCGGTATTTTTCGGGCAAATGTGCCGTACTGGCATTACGCGGAATATAAATACCCGGTTCAATAGTCAGCACCATGCCCGGCTCAAAATCACGCCAACAGCCATCAATACGATAATCACCCACGTCGTGAACATCGATGCCCAACCAATGGGACGTCTTATGCGGACACAAAACGCGCACCTCTGCGCTGTCTAATAACGCCTCAAACTCACCCGCCACCAAACCGAGGTCAAGCAAACCACGCACAATAGTGCGCATAGCCGCTTCGTGGGGTGCATTAAAATGGTTGCCCGGGTAACACGCAGCGATGGCATCGACATTAGCCTGCAGGACCAGATCATAGATGTCTCGCTGCGCCGCGGAGTAGCGCCCGCCAACCGGAAACGTTCGCGTAATATCGGCTGCGTAATACTGATACTCACACCCCGCGTCTATCAGCACCAGATCTTGTTTTTTCAGCTTTGCACCGTTGCGCGTATAGTGCATAACACAGGCGTTTTCACCACTGCCCACAATACTGGGATACGCCGGAAAACGGGCGCCTTCACGCATGAACACATACTGTAATTCCGCCTCCAGGTCACGTTCTTCTAGACCTGGTCGACACACCTGCATCGCTGCAATGTGCGCTGCGGCTGTAATATCTGCCGCCTTTCTCAACGTATTTATTTCACTGGCCGATTTGAATAACCGCAATTCATGCAAAAGATGCCGCAAGGCAATAAATTCCCCCGGCGGCTGAGCGCCGCCGGCTTCGCGCTTTCTAATCTGCGCCACCCAGGCCAACAAGCGCCCATCAAAATCAGGATATTCCCCAAGATTGATGAAAATACGCTCACGCCCTTCCAACAGACCAGGCAAAATATCGTCAATATCGGGAAAAGGAAAAGCATAATCCACACCTAGCGCGGGCACAGCACGCTCAAGCCCCATGAGTTCCCCATCCCACTGCTCCGCACGCTCATCACGCTCGGCACAGAACAAAATTTCTTCGCCCTGAGATCGACCGGGGACCAACACCAAAAGTGCTTGTGGTTCTTCAAAACCGGTCAGATAAAAAAAATCGCTGTCTTGACGAAACGGAAAAACAATATCTCGATTGCGACGTTGGGCTTGCCCCCCTGGGATAACTGCAATCGAGTCGTCAGGCATCATTGCCATCAATCGCCGGCGGCGTTTTTTATGCTCCACTGCAACCTTAATCAAGCCGGATCCACCTGATCATCCGTTGCCTGCGCAACCAAGGTGGTGGTGATCATCGCCGCAACCCTGACGTACTCGAATATTTCCATGTATGCACTTTCGTCTTGCTCGTCACCATCTACCTCGTCGTCCATTGCGCTGATGCTGGCAAAATCTCTCAACACCTCCTGCAGATCAGGCGCAAGCTCAGCGTGCTGCGCTTGCACGCTGGCACCAAAACCGCTCAAAAAGCCTGCACACCACTGAGCAAGGCCTGCCAGGCGAAGGTTGAGCAGCTCTGTATCCTGCGGCACCAGCGGCAGAAAAGTCATCCCCTGGGAGTAAAAGTCATCCAACGCCGCGCTGACAAAAGCTTCAACCGCCAATGCGTCAGACAAGAGATCACTGCCCGCCAGTTGCACAAAATCTGACATTGAAAAACGATTCGGACAACCAGCGGCAAAGCCGCAAACTAATCCGTGTAATTCAGAGGTTGGAATCACGGAGGAAGCGCTTAACGCTTTAAGTTCGAGATCAGACACGATATAAAAACTACACAAACGATGATAAACGGCGCAAACTATCGCTCAACCAACTCACAAATACCACCGCTACGCCGCAATGCAGCAAGCGATACTGCATTTTGCAGCCACAAAATAAGGCAGAACTATGGATGCCACGGCAGCAACCGAGCAGCTCAATCAACTTGAGCAACAAATCGATGAACTATTAGTGCTGACGCAGGTGCTAGGGCAGGAAAACCGCGCCCTGCGTACTCAACAGAATAACTGGTCTGTCGAGCGCGCCAAGCTCATCGAGAAAAACGAACTGGCGAAAAATCGCGTTGAGTCAATGATCACGCGTTTGAAGGCGCTAGAGAAAGACTAACCACTGTCAAAAGAGACCCACCACACCTCATGAAAGATACCTTGAGCACAGTTACCGTCACTATTTTGGGCAAAGCCTATCAAGTCAGCTGCCCGACAAATGAAGTAGACGAACTGACCAGAGCCGCACGATTCCTTGACGAACGCATGGACGAAATTCGATCCTCTGGCAGGGTTGTTGGATTAGATCGAGTTGCCGTCATGGCTGCCTTGAACGTCACAAACGACTACCTTTCGGGTCAAAGCACACTCGATCAAACCGGTAGCCTCATTTCCGAACGCATTGACCACCTGACCCACAAAATCAGTCGAACGCTTGCAGAGCATAAACAAGCCGAGTAGTCATTTTTTTAACCCTATGGTGTTAATTGCCGCACACCCGGACAATCTTACGCAATACAACCCTTCGCGCGAGACAGATACACGTTATACTCTGCCTTGTTCCTGGGATGCCCGCCAATTGGTCGCGTCCTTGAGCCGTTAGAGAAACCTCAGGAGAATCTGGCGTCAACAACCGTGTGCTTACCCAATCTGATGGGTCGCCTTAGATGTTGCACAGACCTCCGCCTTGAACCATAACGGTTCAGGGCAAACCAATAGCGGCATCTCCGGGAGCACTCACCCTGTATAGATGAGGACAATGGCACCCCCGCCTGGTCTGCGGGCGCAAGGGCTACACCGGCGGCATGATGAACCCATCGAAAGCAAACCTACGCAGCCATTACCGAGATAAACGCAGGTCTTTGGACCCCACTCATCGCACCGATGCTGCTTTGGCAGTCAAACATCATCTACAGCAATTTACGCCCATTACCCACACAACTACGGTCGCCGCCTTCATGGCAACGGCTGAAGAGCTGGACCTGAATCCATGGATGGTTACGCACCAACAAAGGGGCGGCAGCATCGCACTACCCAGGGTGCACGCTGCAGGTAAAATGACCTTCCACGCGAGCAGCCAATCCACCGTGATGCAGAAAAATCGCTATCACATAGAAGAACCATCCATTGAAGCACCCATCGTGCCCGATGCAAACATTGATATCGCGTTAGTCCCCCTGGTCGCTTTTGACATCGATGGCCATCGTTTGGGTATGGGTGGCGGATATTATGATCGCTTCCTACCCAAACTACCCCGCCATACGTGGATGATTGGTGTCGCATTTGATTGTCAAAAAAGCCCAATACCTCTACCTCAAGCACATTGGGATGTCCCATTACATGCTGTGGTCACAGAAACCGGCATGCTAAAATGGCGAGATCCGACATCCATTGGCGCTCAATAATCCATGACAATCCGCAACATTATCCGAATGGGCCACCCCAGCCTGCGACAACAAGCACAACCGGTTACGCCGCAGATGTTCGGCGCCGCGGAATTGACGCAGCTTGTCAAGGATATGGTTGAAACGCTACATGACTGCGGCGGCATCGGCCTTGCAGCGCCCCAGATTGACGTGTCGTTGCGCGTGGCCATCATCGACATCCCCGGCGGTCCCAGTCGATACGGAGAGATTGCGCCTATGCCGCTGACCACCTTCATCAACCCAAAAATTGAAATTCTTGATCCAACCACTGCCGGACACTTCGAAGGCTGTTTATCCGTACCAGGCCTGCGTGGGTTTGTCGAACGTGCTCAGCATATTCAAGTGTCCTATACAACAATTGCAGGTACGCCAGCCCAAATAACCCTCAACGGTTTCTGGGCAACCGTTTTTCAACATGAATTTGACCACCTAGACGGCATCCTTTATGTCGACCGGATGAACGATACTCGGCAATTGATGTTTGAAGAGGAATATAGCCAATTTGGATCAGCCGAGGCCTAGCAGCAGTTCGCTTTAATCGGCGCTACTGCAGAAATAGCTGATAGGCCGGGTTGTCGTTTTCCGCCCAAAACCGGTAACCAATTCGCTCCAAGAACCGCATCAGGCGTTCACGGTCACAATCCTCAGCTGCGAACCCGACCAATACGCGCCCATAGGCCGCACCATGATTGCGATAGTGAAACAGCGTGATGTTCCAGTTACTGCCAACGCCACTCAAAAAATCCAGCAAAGCCCCCGGACGTTCAGGAAACTCAAAACGAAACAGTAATTCACCACTGGTGCCTACATGCCGCCCGCCAACCATATGGCGCACATGACCTTTGGCCGTTTCGTTGTTGGTCATGTCTACAACGGCATAACCTTTCGCCAGCAAATCCTGCAGCACCTCAGACTGATCCGAGGCGGCACTCACCTGCAGGCCTACATAGATTTGCGCCTCTTGCGTGTTTGCCCATCGATAATTAAATTCAGTTATTGAGCGTTTACCTACCGCCTGACAAAAGCGCAGGAAACTCCCCTGGGCTTCATCAATGGTCACAGCTAAGACCGCTTCTCGCTGCTCACCAATCTCAGCCCGCTCAGAGATATAACGCAACCGATCAAAATTCACATTAGCACCGCTAATCAATGCCACCACAGATGCAAAATTTTCACGGGGTAATACCTTTTTCATGCCGGCAACTGCCAGAGCACCGGCGGGTTCAGTGATCACCCGAGTCTCCTCAAACACGTCCTTGATCGCTGCACAAATTTCATCGGTGCTCGCCAACACCACTTCGTCCACACAATGTTGGGCAATTTTAAAATTTTCTTCCCCTACCTGAGCCACTGATACACCGTCAGCAAATAAATCGAGTGTTTCAGCCGGCAACTCAACCCGTCGGCCTGCATGCAGCGCCGCATGCAAGCACGCTGAGCCCTCGGCTTCGACACCAATTATTTTTGTTTGGGGGTAGAGATATTTCACATACGCAGCGATGCCCGCTATCAAGCCACCACCACCAACCGGGACAAAGATGGCATCGATTTTACCGGGGTGTTGATTGACAATTTCCATACCCACCGTGCCCTGTCCAGCAATGACGTCTTCATCGTCATAGGGATGAACAAAAACTAGGTTGCGCTCGACTTGCAATGCCGCGGCATGTTGAGCGGCCTGCGAAAATCCGTCTCCGTGCAAAATCACCTTTGCACCGCGTGCCTTAACCGCATCGACCTTAATACTGGGCGTATTGCGACCCATCACAATGGTCGCTTCAAGTCCAAGATGTGAAGCTGCCATCGCCACACCTTGAGCGTGATTGCCTGCCGACGCTGCAATCACACCCCGGCGTTTTTCCGCCGCACTGAGTTGCGCCATCTTGTTGTATGAACCACGTATTTTAAAACTAAAAATAGGCTGGAGGTCTTCCCGCTTAAAAAGCACTTCCGTTGCGTAGCGTTGGGACAACAGCGGTGCCGGGGTCATCGGCGTTTCAATGGCTAAATCATAGACCGCAGACGCTAGGATCTTCTTTACATAACTTTCAAGCATGGGCACCATCGTTTTGAATACATCGTTTTGAGACTCCAATGACCTCCCAGAACACCTTTAAGCGCCAGGTGGCTCAGGCTGCGCTGGACCTGATTAGGCCCAAACTTACCAGCAAAAGTATTATCGGCGTTGGCACCGGCTCTACGACCGATTTTTTTATCGACGAGCTTGCCAACATCCGGCATCTGTTTGACGCAACTGTTTCATCTAGCCAAAACTCCGCGCAACGCCTGAAAAACCATGGCGTCGCTGTCATCGACTTAAATGCTGCACCTCAAGTAGATGTCTACGTTGACGGCGCGGATGAAGTCAATTTGCACCGGCAACTGATCAAAGGCGGAGGCGCCGCCCTCACACGAGAAAAAATTGTCGCCAGCGCAGCTGATGAGTTTATTTGCATTGTCGACGAAAGCAAGGTGGTTGATACCCTGGGCCGCTTTCCGTTACCCGTGGAAGTTATTCCTATGGCGCGCAGCGTGGTTGCACGAGAAATTGTGCGCCTAGGCGGTCAGCCGATTTGGCGCGAAGGCGTCATCACAGACAACGGCAACTGGATTTTGGATGTTCACAACCTGTTGATCCAAGATCCTATGGCGATGGAAAACGCAATCAACAACTTAGCCGGCGTGGTATGCAACGGCATTTTTGCTCATCATGCGGCCGATACCGTTTTGATCGCATCAGCGAAAGGTGTGATCAGGCAGTAGTTGCCTTTAATAATTTGCCCGGATTCAAAATCTGATGAGGGTCAAAAAGCGCTTTGAGTCCGCGCATCAAATCAATTTCTTCGTCACTACGCGAATAGCCAAGAAACTCTTGCTTGAGCAATCCAACCCCATGCTCTGCTGAAATACTCCCTTGGCGGGCCGCCACCATCGCAAATATTTTAGGACTCATCGCATGGCCTTTGGCCATAAATTCTGCAACATCCATCCCCTGCGGCCGCAGAATATTCAGATGCAAATTGCCATCCCCGATATGTCCATACCAGCAAACTTCAAAATCAGGATAGTTCGCCTGTACAAACCCATCCACTTCTTCAAGAAACTCCGGCACCTGATGAATACACACGGAAACATCATTTTTGTAGGGTGTATATTGAGCGATACTTTCTGAGATGCCTTCCCTGAGCGCCCAAAGAGATTGCGCTTGTGCTTCGGATTGACTCATCACAGCATCCACAGCCCATCCGCCGGACAGGGCTTGCTCAAACGCATCAAAGGCCACCTCCGTATCAGAATCATCGAACTCTATCAGAGCATAATAAGCCACCGAGTGGCGCAGGGGGGGCGTCAGCTTTCTGTGCGCACAGACTTTTTCCAGCGCCAGGTCAGAAAAGAATTCAAATGCGGACACTTTTGTCGCGCGACTAAATACTTGCAGAACATTTAAGAGATTTTTCACTTCGGGTATGCCAACAATCATCACCTTCTGCGCAGGTGGCGGCGTTGTCAGCCGCAGGTCAACCTCAGTAATCAGCCCCAATGTCCCCTCAGAGCCTACCAATAGATGCCTAAAATCATACCCTGTGGCGTTCTTTATCAGACCCGCATTACAGTTGAGCATCGTTGCGCGCCCAGTGACTGCGCGCAGCCCAACCACCCAATCACGCGTCAATCCATAGCGAATTACTCGAATACCACCCGCATTGGTGGCGACGTTTCCGCCAATTTGGCTCGACCCCGAGGATGCAAAGTCAACGGGGTAATACAGCTGTTGATCAAGCGCAAATTGTTGCAACGTATTGGTCAGAACGCCGGCCTGGCAGGTCACACGCCTATCTTGAGGGCTGAAGTCCAGAATATGGTTCATACGGTCAAACGACACAACCAACTCACCGGAACTAGCAACCGCGCCGCCCGACAAACCTGTACGGCCACCGGAGGGCACCAAGGGTAATCCTCGGTCGATTGCGTAACGAACGATTTCAATCACCTGCTGATTGGATTCCGGAAACACAATCGCGCTGGGTGCGACTGTATACCCATTGGTCCAATCTTTGCCCCACTTCGCCAGAGCAGCGGCGTCCGTCTTGATTTGCTTGGCTTCGAGCACGCCGGCTAACACAAGCGGGGCTCCACGGGCACTTTTTCGTCCCACTGCACCTTGCTTGGGCCGCAACGTCGGTTTCGCGGCTGCACTAGGATCTCGGCGCCATTTGTGCTTTAACGGACAACCGGATCAAGCTCCCCCGCCGCATAGCGACCAAACATATTCTCAAGCGAGACCACGCGGATTTTATCCGCTTGGCCCTCGGTACCAAACGCCTGATAACGTTCAATAACAATCGCTCTCATCGCATCCTGTGAGTCTTTGAGATATTTGCGCGGATCAAACTCAGAGCGATGACTGGCCAAGTGTTTGCGAATGGCCGCCGTGGAGGCAAGCCGCAAATCCGTGTCAATATTCACTTTGCGCACGCCATGCTTGATACCCTCCTGAATTTCCGACAGCGGCACGCCGTAGGTCTCAGGAATATCTCCTCCAAATTCGTTAATCACGGCCAACAAATCCTGTGGTACGGAACTGCTGCCGTGCATCACTAGGTGTGTACCAGGAATGCGCTGGTGAATGGCTTTGATCCGCTCAATGGCTAAGATATCTCCGGTTGGCGGCCGACTGAATTTATACGCACCGTGGGACGTACCAATTGCAATGGCCAATGCATCCACCTGCGTTAATTTGACAAAATCTGCCGCCTGCTCTGGATCGGTGAGCAGCTGGTCCATGGACAACACACCAGCTGCGCCAACCCCGTCTTCCTCTCCGGCCTCGCCGGTCTCCAAAGAACCCAAACAGCCCAACTCCCCTTCAACGGATACGCCACAGGCATGGGCCATATCCACCGTCAACTTGGTCACCTCAACGTTATAGTCATATTCCGCGGGCGTTTTCTGGTCCTCGAGTAAGGAGCCATCCATCATCACGGAAGAAAATCCAAGCTGAATGGAGCGCTGGCAAGATGCCGGCGATGCCCCGTGATCTTGATGCATCACCACCGGTATGTGGGGGAACTCTTCAATGGCGGCTAAAATAAGATGCCTTAAAAAATTAGGCCCCGCATATTTTCTTGCCCCTGCCGAGGCTTGCACGATCACCGGGCTGTTAGTCTCATCAGCCCCTTCCATGATGGCGCGCATCTGTTCGAGGTTATTCACATTAAACGCCGGGACGCCGTAGTTATTTTCTGCGGCATGGTCTAATAACTGCCGCATGCTGATCAATGCCATAACATTCTCCGAGTAAGACAATTGGATTTAGGGGACGACTGTTTATACCAAGCCGGTGTTACGATGATAACCCAATTTGCGCACATTATTAGGCCAAAGGATCAAACCAAGGGGTTACCCCGTGCCTGCAGCACCGATACAGCCGGCAGCTCTTTGCCTTCAACAAATTCTAAAAACGCGCCGCCACCGGTCGAGATATAAGAAATACCCTCACGGACGTCATATTTATCGATTGCAGCCAGCGTATCGCCCCCACCGGCGATCGAAAATCCTTCACTGCTTGCAATAGCCTCAGCCAACACCCGAGTGCCTTCGCCAAATTGGTCAAACTCAAACACACCCACCGGGCCATTCCACAAGATCGTTTGCGCATCCTGCAAGCGCGCCGCAAACATGCGCGCTGTCTGCGGGCCAATATCCAAAATCATTTCATCATCTGCAACAGCGTCAATCGGTTTGACCACAGCCACTGCAGCAGCATCAAATTGTTTTGCCACCATGACATCCACGGGCATCGGGATGGCAACTTTTGCGGCAATCGCACGTGCTGTCTCCAATAAATCAGCTTCATACAAAGACTGGCCAACATTAAAACCGGCGGCAGCGATAAACGTATTAGCAATACCACCACCGACAATAATTTGATCTGCAATGGTGGCAAGCGCATCAAGCACCTGCAATTTTGTAGACACCTTGGAGCCGCCAACAATTGCCACCATCGGACTTGCCGGTGTCGCCATTGCCTGCCCAAGCGCTGCCAGCTCCGCTTCCAAAAGCAAACCCGCACAGGCCACAGGCGCCATTTTCGCAACACCATGAGTAGAGGCCTGAGCGCGGTGAGCTGTGCCAAAAGCATCCATCACAAAAACGTCACATTGTTGCGCCAAGGCGCTTGCCAACGCGTTGTGGTTGCCTTTTTCGCCGTCAAAAAATCGAATATTCTCCAACAACGCCACCTCTCCAGCCCCTACGGTACGGCACTGGTTGATCTGACTGAGTAACCTGACTGGTTTGCCGAGCAAATGAGCCAAACGCAAGGCAACCGGCGCCAAGGACGCCTCCGGGTCAAAACGGCCCTCTTCAGGACGCCCTAGATGCGACATCACCACAACCGATGCATTGGCTGCCAAGGCGTACTCTATGCTCGCCAATGAAGCAACAATGCGCGCATCACTGATCACCTGCCCGGCGTCAATCGGCACATTCAGATCTGCTCGGATCAATACACGCTTACCCGCGAGCTCAACACTTCTTAACGATTTAACGTCACCATCATCCATTGATGAACCCCTGCCAACTAAATTATCAGCGAATCACAACATCACGTCAGGTCTTGGAGCACCCGGCGAGCATGGATGACAACATTTTCAGCAGTGATCCCAAGCTGCGCAAGCGCCTGTGCACCAGGCGCAGATAGGCCGTAGCCATCGATACCAACCACCGCACCATCGAGTCCTACAAACTGATACCAGTATTGCGGGTGAGCCGCTTCAACTGCCACTCGGGCTCGGACCCGCGAAGGCAATATTTTCTCACGGTAATCTTCTGATTGACTCAAAAATCTTTCCGCACAGGGCATCGAAACCACACGCACGTGCAGATCATCTTGCGCCAAAATCAAAGCTGCCTGCATCACCAGCTCCACCTCAGACCCGGTACCAATCAGAATTAAGTCTGGCGCCGCCTGGCAATCTTTAAGTATATATCCGCCGCGCTCGATGGATTGGAAGGCCAACTCATCGCGCGGCTGCGCTTGTGTACTCTGGCGCGTAAAAATCAGTGCGCTGGGTTGGGCAGGATTGGCCACAGCCTGCTGCCAGGCAATCGCCGACTCCACCGTGTCACAAGGCCGCCAGGTTTCAAGGTTCGGTGTTGTTCGCAGATTTGCGATCTGCTCAATCGGCTGGTGGGTAGGGCCATCTTCACCGACCGCAACCGAATCATGGGTATACACAAAAATATTCGGTATCCGCATCAAAGCGGCTAATCGAACCGCATTGCGCGCATACTCCATAAATACCAAAAATGTGCCGGTGAAGGGCCGATATCCGCCATGCAAAAACAAGCCATTACTTATGGCGGTCATACCAAACTCCCGCACACCGTAGCTCATATGCTGATCGGCGCTCGCACCCGCCCACTTCGTATTGTTTGAACCGGTCAGGTCTGCTGAGCCACCAAACAATTCCGGAACACCCGCGGCCACAGCACCCAACACCAACTCTGAGGATTTCCGCGTTGCGCGATTCACCAGCTGCTCTTGTTCGTTGCGCGCCAAGCGCAAAACCTCAGCATCCCAGTTTGGCGGCAGCTGTTGGCGGGATCGTCGCTCAAACGCCTCGGCCTCTTGTGGAAACGCGCTTCGATAGCGCGCAAATTTTTCCTCCCAAAGCAATTGCAGTTGCGCCCCTCGTGCACGCTGATCCCAATCTATTTTCACTTGCTCGGGGATCTCAAAAGGCGCATGTGGCCAGTTGAGCGTTTCGCGCACCCGCGCCACCTCTTCAGCGCCTAACGCCGCCCCATGCACACCCGCAGTGGCGGCTTTGTTCGGCGAACCAAAGCCGATGGTCGTGCGAGCACAAACCAGCGTTGGCCGGCCATCGTCAGCAGCGGCCGCTTGCAACGCCTGCGCAATAGCGGTTGCATCGTGACCATCCACATCGCGAATAACGCGCCAACCATAAGCCTCAAAGCGCGCGGGCACGTCTTCTGAAAACCACGCGTCCACCTCACCATCAATAGAGATGCCGTTTTGATCATAAATACAAATCAGCTTATTCAGCGCGAGGGTGCCGGCCAAAGAGGCCGCCTCATGCGAAATACCCTCCATCAAACAACCATCACCCACCACCACCCATGTGCGATGATCAACAATGTCATGCGAGGCTCTATTAAACTCTGCCGCTAATTTTGCTTCGGCCAAAGCCATACCAACCGCCGTGGCAAACCCTTGCCCCAGTGGACCGGTAGTGGTCTCAACGCCCGGGCATTCCCCATATTCCGGATGACCGGCAGTTTTTGCGTGCAGCTGACGAAACTGTTTGAGATCATCAATGGATACATCATATCCCGTGAGATGCAAGAGGCTATATAACAGCATTGAGGCATGTCCGTTGGACAGCACAAAACGGTCTCGATTCACCCACAGCGGATCATTCGGGTTGTGTTTGAGCAGATCGCGCCAGAGCACTTCACCCACATCAGCCAATCCCATTGGCGCCCCTGGATGCCCGCTGTTGGCGGCCTGCACCGCATCCATGGACAGCACCCGTATCGCATTCGCCAGCTCTATTCGTGAAGACATGAGGACCCTTGTTTAAACAGCGGCGCTATTGTCCGCACTTGTGCCCCGACCTGCAAATATATGATCCAAAATTATCTGCAATTGCCCCATAAAGAGGTAAAAGTCGGGTTATCCGGCTGTCAATTTTGACCGCAACTGCAGTAGACTGCTTTTTTTTTCTAAATCTTGTGGTATCTCGCAAGCTGAATAGGATCAAACATGACCGACTACTCTGTTTTCACGTCAGAATCTGTTTCTGAAGGGCACCCCGATAAAGTTGCTGATCAAGTCTCCGACGCGATCGTAGATGCCATGCTCGCCCAAGATCCCGAATCTCGAGTGGCCGCCGAAACCATGATTAAAACTGGCATTGTCATGGTCGCCGGCGAGATCCGCACAAAAGCTGACGTGAACATCGACCAGCTTGTGCGGCAAGTGGTAGGAGACATTGGCTACAACAGCATCGAGGTTGGCTTTGATGCAAAAGAATGCACCGTTATCAACGCTCTAGGTATGCAATCACCGGATATTGCCATGGGCGTCGACGAATCAGACGACCATGAACAGGGCGCTGGAGACCAAGGGCTGATGTTCGGATACGCCACCGATGAAACCGACGTGCTGATGCCCGCCCCATTGACCTATGCTCATCGTCTGGTCCACAAACAAGCCGAAATGCGGCGCAGCGGCCTCGATTTTTTACGCCCGGACGCCAAAAGTCAGCTGACCTTTCGTTATGATGAGGCCGGTGCTCCAATTGGCATTGACGCCGTTGTCCTGTCCACCCAGCATAGTCCAGAGGTCTCCCAGGCACAGTTACACGAGGCCGTGATGGAGGAAATTATCAAGCCTGTGCTACCGGCCAATTGGATACACGCCGACACCAAAATATTCATCAACCCAACCGGCCAATTCATCATCGGCGGACCCGTTGGGGACTGCGGCCTAACCGGACGCAAGATTATTGTCGATACCTATGGTGGCATGGCCCGCCATGGTGGCGGCGCTTTTTCCGGCAAAGACCCGTCGAAAGTTGACCGCAGCGCCGCCTACGCAGGACGATATGTCGCCAAAAACATAGTCGCAGCAGGACTCGCCAAACGTTGTGAAATTCAGGTCAGCTACGCCATTGGTGTGGCCGAACCAACCTCTATCAGCATTGATACTTTTGGCACAGGCAAGGTGAGCGACACGCAAATTGTTCAACTTGTACGTGAACATTTTGATTTGCGCCCTCGCGGCTTGGTTGCGATGCTTGAACTCAAACGCCCCATTTATCAAAACACGGCTGCCTATGGCCACTTTGGTCGCACCGAACCTGACTTTACTTGGGAGCAAACCGACAAAGCCGAAGCCTTGGCTGAGGCCATCTAGGCTGCCCACTAGTGCATAACGGTGGGCCAGCCAGATCGACCAAACATTGAGATCTGAGCGAGTTCACCGTTATGAATGCCACAACCACAGCACCCAGCCTAAGTTTTGAGTTTTTCCCGCCGCGCGATGTGCCCGGGCAAAAACGCCTTATCGAGAACGTCGCTGGAAAATTAGGCGCCCTTGAGCCAAGCTTTTTTTCCGTCACTTACGGCGCCGGAGGAACAACCCGCGATGGCACTCGCCAAACCGTCTATCGCTTGATCGACGCTGGGTTTAATGCGGTCCCCCATTTGTCCATGGGCGCTGATGACAAAACCCACATTCAAACAATACTGGATGACTACTGCTCCCGAGGGGTTAAACGCATTGTTGTTCTGCGGGGCGACCAGCCGTCCGGCTTTGGCGCCAATCGATTCACTCACAACGCCGAGGCTCTAGTGAATCTGATCCGCACCCACTGTGGAGATCAGTTCCATCTTGAAGTCGCCGCTTATCCAGAAATTCACCCGGACGCCAGCAGCGCAGAACAAGATCTCGAGTTCTTCAAGCGAAAAATCGATGCTGGCGCTGACAGTGCCATTACGCAGTATTTTTATAATGCTGATGCCTATGAAAATTTTTTAGAGCGTTGCGCAAAAGCAGGTATCACCGCGCCGATTGTGCCGGGCATCATGCCAATCACTAATCTGGCCTCGCTGATGCGTTTCTCGCAAAAATGTGGCGCGGATATCCCGCGTTGGCTTAACAACGTACTGACCGACACAGCCGACGATCAACAGGCAACCATAGATTTCGGCGTTGACTTTGTCAGTCGCCTCTGCGAGCGCTTGTTGCAGCTTGGCGCACCGGGGCTGCATTTTTATACCTTAAACCGCTGGGGGGCGACCACCCGCATTTGTCAAAACTTAGCGCTACACTGACGTGCTTATTGGTTTTTTAACGACTCAAGAGGCCCTCTGATCGTGGCAATCCGCTTCCTCATCCCACCCGCTATAGATCAGCATCAAATCCAGCTCGATGCAGAACGCTCCCACTATCTGTGCCGGGTGCTGCGCAAACGCGAGGGAGAAAACATTGACTGTTTTGACGGGCAGGGAGGCCTTTATGCCGCCCGCATTTTGAAAGCGAGCACAAAACAGGTGACCTTGGAACTGCAAGTGGAACCAAGGCAGGTGGCGGCCCCCGTGCCGATCATCCATCTCGCATTGAGCATCCTCAAAGGTCAGGCCATGGACAGAGCATTACAGCAAGCCACAGAGCTTGGCGTCACCAAGATAACCTTGCTCAACGCCGCGCGCTGTAATGTGGCATTAAAGGCCGAACGCGCAACCAATAAACTGCAGCATTGGCAGAAAATAATCGCCGGAGCGTGCGAGCAATGTGGTCAATTGTTTTTACCCACACTCAATGCGCCGGTGAGTGTTTCTGAGTTCATCCAAGGCAGTGCAACACCTTGCTGGGTTATGGATCAAAATGGGTCACCTTTCCCCGGACAAATGACACCACAGGACATTACCCTGCTAATCGGGCCCGAGGGAGGATGGGACGCCGCCGAACAGCAACTGTTCACCGATCACCAGCTCCCCCGACTCGCGATCGCGCCATTCACACTGCGCGCAGAAACCGCACCGGCGGTGGCATTAGCCGTTGTAAACCATGCGTTTCAGCCCACCGGGTAAGTTACGCCGAGAAACTGCTCAGGCCACCCAATTGCGCCTCCAAGGCGCGCAAATCTGGAATAATCACGGTCGCATCCTCTAGCTGCAACTCTAAGCCGAGAGTTTGCCCTTGCCCATTCTCTAGAGGCTGTAAATCATCTTCACGGACCTGCACCGTACGAGGCAGGGCATCTACTGCCATCGCATAATTGGCGAGCCCGCGCACCTGCGAAAGCGCATTTAGTACCACAATAGCCTGAGGTCTGCGCACTGAAGCTTGCTCCTGTGTTCGCGCGCCCGGCAGCATCACGTAGGAAATAACCGGCACCACTTGGCCCCGCCAATCAAAAACTCCTTCGCACCAAACGGGATGGTTGGGCACCTGCCTAAGTTCTCGCCAGGGCAGGATTTCCGCCACACACACATTCGGCAGCAACAACAAAACTTCAGAGGCTGGAATCAGCATACAGCCCAACGGCGAAATGGGGTCCATGGTGTGTTCAATGGTGTCCGGTGGGCTCATCTCATCTCCTAAGATACGGGCACTTTATAGTGACTTGACGCGCGAATTATTAACGCCATCGTATACCAGACGCCCATCAGCCGGGCGGTACTAATTCATCAATGAGTGCCATCAGTTCGCTTTCTTGGAACGGCTTACCCAAAAAATGCCGCACACCCAGCGAAAGCGCATGAGATTTGTGTTTTTCTCCCGTCCGCGAACTGATCATGATCATAGGCAAATCAGCCAGAAGTGGGTCATGCATCAATTGGCGCGCCACTTCGAAGCCATCCATGCGAGGCATTTCGATGTCCAGAAGAATTAAATCAGGCCGCCGGCTTTGCAACAATGCAATCGCTTCGACACCGTCTTTTGCCGCCATCACATCAATCCCCTGGCGCACCAGGCATCGGGAAGTGACTTTGCGCACGGTCACTGAATCGTCCACAACCATCACACAACGCGCAGCCGCAACCGCTTCACTTTGGGGGCGTGGGACGCTGGCACCCGTTGAATATTTAGCCCTGACCAAGCCAAGTAAATCCAAGATCACAACCACTTGCCCATCACCGAGCACCGTGGCGCCTGAAATACCCGGCACACCCGAAAATTGTGGACTCAGAGGCTTCACAACAATTTCTCGGCTGTCCTGTACGTCGTCCACGTGAATGGCAACCGCCAGATCACCGGAACGCACCAACAACATAGGCACGCTGTCAGACGACGCCTGCGGGTGATATTCACCCCCCAAGTACTCGCCCAAGTAACGCAATTGATACTCGCCCCCGGCGTAGCTGACGGTCTCGTTGTTATTATTGTAGTGGTCCCGCAGTTGCTCCGCCGTCAGTAATACAATACCTTCGATTGTATTTAAGGGAATAGCGTAGTTTTCACTGCCAACCGCAACCATCAGAGCGCGGTTTACCGAAACCGTATAGGGCACCCGCAGGGTAAAACAAGTCCCCTCGCCCGGTTCTGAGGTAATACTGATGCTGCCGCCGAGGCGTTTAACCTCACTGTGCACAACATCCAAGCCAACACCCCGGCCCGAAATCTGTGTCACAGCAGCAGAGGTACTCAAACCCGGCGCAAGCACCAGCTGGGTAACCGCCGCATCACTCAATTGAGTTTGTTGTTCAAGCAATCCATGTTCTGTGGCTTTGACTCGCACCTGGGCAACATCAATACCCGCACCGTCATCCGACAGTTCAAAAACAATATCGCCGCCCTCGCGGCCCAACGTCAGATCAATGCGTCCTTCACCGGCTTTGCCCAATTGCGCGCGCCGTTGCGCAGCCTCAATGCCATGATCAACCGCGTTCCTCAACAGATGCTCCAGCGGCGCGACCATACGTTCGAGCAAGTTGCGGTCTAATTCACGGTCACCATGGTGAACATGCAGCTCTACCTGTTTATTCACTTCAGCTGCAACTTGGCGCACCATACGGCGTAACCGCGGTAGTAATCGGTTGAACGGCACCATCCGCGTCCGCATCAGGCCTTCTTGCAACTGCGTATTGATGCGCGCCTGCTGTTGCAGCAGCGCCTCAGACTGCCGTGCCTTGACGAGCAACGTTTCTTTAAGATCAACCATATCCGAGGCGCTTTCTGTTAGGCCGCGCGAAACTTCCTGCAACTGGCTATAACGATCCAGCTCTAAAGGGTCAAAATTGTCATATTGCACCCCCTCCGGTTGATCTTGGCGATACACCGTTTGCGCATCGGTTTGAATTTCCAAACGCCGCAGCTGCACCCGCAAGCGCTCAATGGTCGTCTCCATTTCCGCCAAAGCACCCGCAAAGTCGCCCATATCTTGTTCAATCCGGGCGCGGACAATTGCACTCTCACCCGCTAAATTAACCAGTTCCTCAAGCAGTTCAGCGCCCACTCGGACCGTCTCTTGACTGGCTTGCTCGGCACCGTTGGGCGCAGCCATCGGTGAGAGCTGAACCGGCACTTCATCATCAGGCGGCACTGCCCAATGCGGCGCCACTACCGCCTCAACTACTTTGTTAACGTCCATCACCTTGGCTATTCGCTGGGCGTCCGAGTTGAGCTCAGTGCCGCGAGCAGGCGTTTCTGCAAGAGACTCAGACAGACCTAACGCCTGATGCAAGGACACAAAAGGTTTATTTGTAAATTGGGCTAAACCTGCCGTGATTTCATCAAAACGGCCTCCCAACTCAACAAACAAATTATCGTTTGCCACCCGGCGATGACTCTGGACCTCGATCACTACAGATTCAAAATCATGAATAAAATCACCCAAGGCCATCAATCCACAAAGCCGAGCCCCACCTTTGAGCGTGTGAAGCCCCCGCAGCATATTTTCCATGAAAAGCCGATTTTCCCGCGCACTGGACCAATTTAATACGTTGGCTTGCAGCGCATCACAAATTTCCTCCGCTTCTTCAATGAAAACTTGCGTTAACTCGGGATCCAATGCGTCAGGCTCATCCATTGCCGAGTTTTGATCCGCCGAAGAACTCGACCGCACACTGGCACGATCAGAAAACGAGCCGGAGTCTGACCCGCTCAGACCTCTAAGCGCGACAAGCATGCCATCGGAGAGCATCATCTCGGAGCCACCAGCCAACGCGTTCAACTGATCTATCAATAGGTGGTAGGCATGTAACAAAATAGAAACCACATTGGCAGGCAGTGAATTCGCAAAGTCTATTGTATCAAGTGCCCGCTCTAACCCCCCGGCCAGCGCTGCAATTTGCGAAACGTTCGCGTCAGCTGCCAGCCCTGCCACGGTCAATAGATGCTGCCTTAATTCACTTATCGACGGGGCGTCTGCAGAGACTAAATAAGCGTTAAGCTGATCCTCACGGTCCAACACTTGATGGGTATGATCAGAATTTAAAAGACATTCAACCGCTGATGAACTGTCTTCTAAAACCGCCAATAAATCATCTGCAGCTGCTACCAGCTCGAAAGGTTCATCCCAAAATATATTTTGTTCAAGCGCGGTTAAACATGCGGCCAAATCTTTTGCTGTTTGCCCAAAAAAGGCTTCTAACGCAGGCGTCGACTGGCGCCCCCGATAGCCCTTCGCAACTTCATATGCTGACTCAACAATCAACTGAACTTCACTGAGCTGCGCCGCAGCTGCCCCACCGGCGAGCGTATGTAACGCCCCATAAATATTTCCTGACAGCGCCCAAGGAACCTTTTCGTTCTCCACACGCAGTACTTGAAGATGGGTCACCGCTTCGTCTAGAAAAAGCTGCTGCGCACTCGAGGCGCGCTCTGTTTCCACACGGGTTCCTGCAGCGTTGAATTGACCATCAACGTCCTCATCAGAGACCACAATCGCACCCGGTGACACTATTCGTTGCGGCAGGACCGTTGGGTCTATATCACCGCCCGACGCTAGAATATCCGCTTGTTCGACGATTATCTCGACCCGCTCAACGTCTACCGGCAAACGCCCGGCATATCCATCAATCAATGCAGGCAGCAGCTGACACGCGGCGTCGGTCACCACAATAAATCTATCGTTCGCGGTTACCGTGTGATCAATTACCCGGTTAAGCATATTCTCAACCGCCCAAGACAACTCACTGATGACGTCGGCTTGCACAATTTTACCGCTGCCTTTTAACGTATGAAAAGCACGACGCATTTCAACCAGTGTATCTTCGATGTGCGATTCAGCCGCCCACTGCACCATCAAACCTTCAAGGGTATCCAGTACTTCGCGCGCCTCATCGACAAATATCTCAATAATTTCAGGATCAGGCGGAGGGTCAGCCGACGGTTTCTCTGCAGGAGGCGTTAATGACGAGGCGGCAATCCCTCCCAAACGCAGTTCAGCGGCGGACAAAATATCTTCAGCGCCAGATTGCCCCCCCGTGAATATCCGTTCCAGATAATATTCTGCCGCACTAATCACCTCGGCGAACCCATCAAGCTCATCCGCTGAGGGTTGATGGCCCTTCAACAGCTGCCCCTGCACATAACGACTCACGCCGGTAATTAAGTCCCTTATGCGCGCCATCGACGCGTCATCCAGTGCAAGGTTTAGTGCGTCGAATAGCTCGGGCACACCATCAAGATCACCACGCACCCAATGGCCGCCAACAAAGTTGTTAACTGCACGTCTGATTTGTGCGATGTTTTCAAGCGCGCCCGCTACTGATTCCCGCTGATTATCCCCTGCCACCGCAGGGGGCAAAGAATCCGCGCCCGCAGCGGTGCGGTTTAAATTTTCACCCAGCTCCCGCAAGACATCATTCACCTGAGCCAACACCGAAATATCCTGCCCGGATTCAGCAACCACGCGCCTCAGAACAGCGACCTGGTCAGAAACAATGACCCGAGAATGCTGCAGACCCATCAACGATAAAGCGCTGCTGGTGCTATTCAAAGGCTCTATGCAAGTCCGCAAGACATCAACGTCAATATAGGCAAGGCCGACCATAGTCTCTATTTTATCGATGATCTGTCGAAGATCTTCCTGAACAGCCTGCACAGCGCTCACCAACGCCTGCCGGCCAGAGTTGACCAAGGTATTATTGAACATATCGCGCGTGACTGCTTTTTGCAGACGCTGCAGGCGCGGACTGTGATTACCCTGGCCACTGGCAGCGTCCAGCATTTGCTGCACCAGCTGAAGATTCACCGGGCGGCGCAGCACACCATCACCGTCTTCGGCCAAATTTTTGATCTCTATATCGATCAGGCGCAACAGCTTTAACGCCTCACCCTCTGGCTTTTCCTGGCCCTGCTGAAGGCTGGACACAAATTCGCCAAACGCCTGCCATTGGCTTGCCAGCGGCGCGCCGGCGGTGATCTGCTCTAATCCGGAGGCGATTTTGCCTAAGGTCTCTAAATCAGCAGGAGAGGCCTCGCCTCTGAGAAAAGACAACAAAATATTCTGGAAAGCCGAACGCATGCGGGCGGCTTTTTCCGCCCCGCCGATGGCGTTGAAACGCGCCAGCGCGTCAGCTGATGCACCCTCTCGAAGACTGTGACCAGCAGGATCAACCAGCGGGGCCAGATCCAACAGACCGCGGATCTCATTCACCCGCGGCATCGAGAAACTCGCGTCGTCTTTATCCGTATTGTTTAACTCATCAATATAACCGGGCATTTCGAGAAAACCCTGCATTAGCGTATCGCGAACCACTTCCGGATCACCCACACGTCCTTCAAGAAGTGCCTGGGTTAACAACTCCAAATGGGCCGCTAACTGGGTTACCCCCTCAAGTTCCAGCATCGACAGTGTGCCATGCAACTGATGAAGATAGGTCAAACATACCTGTAAGCGGACCCCTTCGCTTTCACTCTCGGCATAGTCATTGAGCGCTTCGCGCGCAGCATCGAGGGTTTCAAGCAAATCTGCTTTCACCCAATCTAAACCCAGATGGTCCTGCCCAGAAGCCATACCCTAATCCTTTACATTCAGACTCACCCTCAACCGGTCGGCAACTTGAAGCCTTCCACAGAAACACGCATCTCGTTTGCCATACCCGCAAGATCACCGATAGAGTTGGCTGTTGCTTCTGTAGACTGTGCTGTTTGAGATGTGATGCGCTGAATCACTTTCATTTTTTCACTCACGTGACCCGCGGTTGACGCCTGCTGTTGCGCTGCGTTTGAAATATTTCGAATCAATTCCGCCAACGAGGCAGAGACACCCTCAATCTCTTCAAGAGCCACACCCGCATCTTGGGCCCGGCGCGCACCATCAACCACTTCAACCGTGGTTTGTTCCATCGAGATCACCGCTTCATTAGTGTCCGTTTGAATGGCTTTGACCAAAGCGCCAATCTGCTTGGTTGCTGCAGAGGAACGTTCGGCCAAACGCTGCACCTCGTCCGCAACCACCGCAAATCCGCGGCCGGCGTCTCCGGCCATAGAGGCCTGAATGGCGGCGTTCAAAGAAAGAATGTTCGTTTGATCTGCAATATCGTTAATCAGTGAAACGATGTCGCCAATTTCTTGGCTGGATTCACCCAGTCGTTTCACGCGTTTGGAGGTTTCTTGGATTTGACCACGAATATTGTTCATCCCCCCAATTGTATCCTGCACTACCTGCGAACCGTTGTTCGCGATCTCAACAGCGCGTTGCGCAACGGTCGCCGATTCCGAGGCATTGGATGAGACCTCATCGATCGAGGTCGCCATATCGTTGATAGCGCCCGATGCGGCACTGATCTCGCGGGCCTGACTTTCCGCCGCGCCGGCCAGCTCCCGTGACGTATGCTGTGAATCCCCGGCCGCCTTCGCAACCTGCACGGACAGCGCGTTTATGTTTGAAACCAAGCCCCTCATTTGATCAATTGCGTAGTTGATCGAGTCCGCAATTGCACCCGTGAAATTCTCGGTCACCGACGCATGAACCCGCAGATCACCTTCAGCAAGATCCGCCAGTTCATCCAAGAGCTGCAGGATAGCTGCCTGATTGCGTTCATTAGCAGCCGCTTGATCACGCAATTGCTGCGCGGTGTTACCCACCATCACCACGCAGATCAACGCCATTAGGAGCAATCCGGAGATCGCCAACACCAGCGGTGGATGATCAAATGGAGGGCCATCAGCCTGGGCAATAAAATAGCCCATGCCCACTAACAGTCCGGTGAGAACAATCATCAGAACAACCAAAACTGGAGATAACTTCACGACACCCATACTTTTTTCCTTACCCTGATCTTCATCTTCTGAGTCATCTGCGCCTTTTGAATCAACAAAATCATGCCTTGGGGATATCAAAACTGATCACTGATCGCGCCCGACCGCTAAAAATTTTTGATCCCGTAAAATGCTTTTCAATTGAATCACCTGAAAGTGCTGCTTTTGCCCGGTAAATCGGCCGGTGACATATCGCCCCAAGCCATCAGCACTTTTTTCCACTTCCGGCTCGAACCGGTCTTGCCGAAAGTATTTGATGCCTAGGGTTTGATCAACCACAAACCCTGCAATCATATCCCCATCCTCAACAACAAGAACGCGACAAAGTGTGCCCGGCTCGGTGACGGGCATCTGCAAATAATCCATCAAGTTAACAACTGGAATCAATCTGCCCCGAACGCTCGCGATTCCCATCATCCATGACTTCACATTCGGCAATGCTGTCAAGCGTGGCACGGGCATCAACTCCGAAACTTCTCCCAACTCCGATAGCAGACAAATGTCGGAGACTTTAAAACCCAGACCCTGCCAATGGCATTGCACAGAGTCTTCTTGCGGAATCACTGAGGCAGTTTCGAGCGCAGCCGCATGATAACTTTGTAGTGTTTTAAAGGCTTCTGGATAGGCCATTAGTCAACCTTTATGCGCCCAGCACTTCATTTACAGCCCCAATTAAACGGTCGTCATCCAGCGGCTTAGTCAAATATCCTCGGGCACCCTGCCGATAACCCCAAACCCGATCTGTCTCCTGATTTTTACTGGATACAATAATAATCGGTATATGGCTTGTTTCTATATTTTTGGTTATCTGGCGAGTTGCCTGAAAACCATTTAACCCTGGCATCACCACGTCCATCAGAATCAGATCGGGTTGCTGCTGGACGGCCAAAGACAAGCCTTGCAACCCGGTCGATGCTGTCAGCAACTGGTGACCATGACGCGCCAGCGTGTTCACAATCTGGTGCGTCTCCGTCGGCGAATCCTCTACCACTAAAATTCTTGCCATCGTTGTATCGATTCTCTTTCAAGATCTAATGAACCAATGTCTCAATGCTACCGAGCAATTCTTCTTTACTAAAGGGCTTGGTAATGTATTGGTCAGAACCAACTATCCGGCCTTTTGCCCGATCAAACAGGCCATCTTTCGACGATAGCATCACAACCGGAATCGTTTTGAACTTGCTGTTATTTTTAATCAGCGCACACGTCTGGTAGCCATCAAGCCGAGGCATCATGATATCCACAAATATAATCTCGGGGCGCACATCCGGAATCTTGGCTAACGCATCGAATCCATCCACTGCCGTCACGACATGATGCCCCTCTTTTGTTAGCAATGTATGCGCAGTGCGCCGAATCGTCTGGGAATCGTCTATGATCAGGACTCTCATGACCTTTTGTTCCTTGTACATTCCTGAGCTTTGCTGCCATCCTTGACAGCACCCCGAGGTCAGACCCTAGTGACCCACCCTCCTATTTTGTCGCAGCGGCGCAAAAGTCGCTAGGCATGGCCTTACGAAAAGCGATTTTGTTCTCGTTTTAGTTGCCTAACTTGTCCCGCTATGCGTAATTTATACCTCTACTTTAGCTTAAGCGCACAACAATGACTAAATTTGCCGTGATAATGGATCCGCTGAACACATTATCCCTCAAAAAAGACTCCACGCTTGCCATCATTCGGGCCTGCCAACTCAGGAACATCGACGTCTATTATGTTAATCAGAGCGACCTGCATCTGATGGATGAACAAGTCTACGCCATCATGCGTACACTTCGGCTCACCGACCCATTTTGCCAAAACTTAGATCCTGCGTTGGCCGGCCAAACATGGTACACGCTGGGCGAGGAAGAACGCATCGCATTGACAGAAATGGACGCAATTCTGATGCGTAAAGATCCGCCGTTTGATATGGAGTATGTCTACTCCACTTACCTTTTGGAACGCGCAGAAGCCCAGGGTGTACTCGTGGCTAACAAACCGCAAAGCCTGCGCGACTGCAATGAGAAACTTTTTGCAACCGCCTTCCCACAATGTGGCCCTCCCCTTGTTGTCAGTCGACGTGCAGAGATTCTAAAGGCCTTTCATACCCGCGAGAAAAATGTCATCTTCAAAAAACTTGACGGGATGGGCGGAGCATCAATCTTTCGCGTCATGCAGGGAGATCCTAATCTGTCCGTTGTTTTAGAAACACTTACTAACCATGGCCAAGAGCAAATCATGGGGCAATTGTATCTGCCGGAGATCGCGGACGGTGACAAACGAATTCTCCTGATCGATGGCGAACCGATCCCCTACGCGCTGGCGCGCATCCCTTCTGCCGGGGAGACCCGCGGAAACCTCGCAGCCGGTGGTCGCGCGGAGGGGCGAGCGCTGACCGATCGAGATCGATGGATCGCTGAGCAAGTGGGTCCAGAACTGAAGCGTAGAGGGTTAATTTTTGTCGGGATCGACGTGATCGGCGATTACCTAACAGAGATCAACGTGACTTGCCCGACCTGCATACGTCAACTTGACGAGCAGTTTTCTTTGGATATAGGCGGTCAACTCGTTGAATCTCTGCTGGCCAAGCTCGCCTGAGTTTATAGCTTGAGCGCTATGATCAACGCGAAACACAAAATCCATGTATAGCGAAGCACTCGCTGCGCAAAACCGCTTGAGCATCTGCTTGTTCATCGCAGCAGCTGCGCACGGCGTGTTGATTTTAGCACTGAGTTTTTCGTCCGAGTTGAAGCAACAAAACACCGAGAGCATAGAAGTGACGATATCCGTCGCCACCGACCCTAACGTCAAAACTCAGGCTGATTTTATTGCCGCAACCCAACAATTAGGCTCGGGCACTGAGGCCCAAGCCATGCAAATGACCACTCCGGACCGACCCGATTTTCTGACCAATACCTACCAACCGATCATCTCCCAAGACGCAACCGCACATCCACAACACGAAGAGACATCAACGCTGCTCACCACAACCGCCGCAGACCCTGAAACCGCTCGCCTTCGCCAAACGTCACCCAGTCCATCGCCGCAGGTCCCCATCTGGGAAAAAATAGATACACAAGCCTTGGCCAGAGAAATTGCGAGCTTAGAAGCGCGTATTGCCGCAAATAAACAGGCGTTGGCCAAGATGCCGCGCATCAAAAGGATCAGCAGCGTCAGCACCCGTTCGGCCGCCGAGGCAGCCTATCTCAATATGTGGCGGCAAAAATGTGAGCGCATTGGCCGAGCCAACTATCCGCCGGGCGCCCTTGAGGGAGAGGTCTTGATGCTGGTGTCGATTCGACATGACGGTCAACTCGGGGATGTTCGCATCCTCAAGTCATCAGGCCGACGAGCATTAGATCAAGCGGCTTTAGCTACCGTACGACAAGCTGCACCCTATCAGCCTTTCACCGTAGAAATGCGCAAAGCCTATGACGTGCTCGAATTCACCCGAACCTGGCAATTCAGTACACGAGGTTCTGCGCTGCGCGGATGATGTGCTGATACAAATTTCAATACTGAACAATTGGAGGCGATTCGATGCCCACCCTTGCCGGCCACTACCTGATCAGCTTTGACTTTGGATTACGCCACATCGGCGTGGCGGTTGGTCAAACCGTCACGACCTCTGCGCGTGGGATCGGCACCCTCGCTGCGCGAAATGGCAAACCAGACTGGCACGTTTTAAAAAGGCTCATCAGCGGCTACCCCGCCACGCTGGCGATCGTAGGGCTACCCCTGAATATGGACGGCACAACGTCACCTATGTCACAACGGGCCAGCGCTTTCGCAAAAGCATTAACCGCCCGGTGCCATTTAACCGTTGAATTACACGACGAGCGCCTGACATCAAAAGCCGCACGAGATGAATTCGAAGAGGCAAAATCGCTGGGCATTGCAGCAACCGAACATGAATTAGCCGCCTGCCTTATTTTGAAAAGCTGGCTCGAGGAGCAAGCGTAATCCATCACTTTAGCAGACCAAACGAATCCTTCGACGGTTCTTGCTCCAGCGACAGATAGTCAGCGCCTTCTAACGGATTTGCTCGAGCATCTACCCCTAACTTGATCATCAGTCGTAAATCATTCGCAGAGTCGGCCCCGGCAATCGCTAAATCGTAGGATATCTCTCCGCTGGCATAAAGCTGGTAAAGCGCTTGATCAAAAGTTTGCATGCCCTGTTCCGTTGATTTGGCAATGAGTGCTCTGAGCAGATGAACATCCCCATTACGAATGTGATCGGCCATCAGCGGGGTATTGATCAAAACTTCTACCGCGGCTCGACGACTTTGGCTGTCAACAGAGGTGATCAGCTGCTGGGCAACCATTGCACGTAAATTCAAAGATAAATCCATCCATACTTGCGCATGGCGGTCGCCCGGGAAAAAGTGAATCATTCGATCCAATGCCTGACTGGCGTTATTTGCATGCAGGGTACACAAACATAGATGACCCGTTTCGGCAAAGGTCAACGCATACTCCATCGTTTCTCGACTGCGCACTTCGCCGATCATAATCACATCAGGCGCCTGCCGAAGGGAATTCTTCAACGCCACCTCAAACGACTGGGTATCCAACCCAACTTCGCGCTGGGTGATGATGCACCCTTTGTGTTCATGGATAAATTCAATCGGGTCCTCAATACTGATAATATGACCGCTTGAATTTGCATTACGGTGCCCAATCATCGCCGCCAAAGAAGTTGATTTGCCAGCTCCGGTGCCGCCAACAAATACGATAAGCCCACGCTTTGTCATGGCCAGTTGTTCAATGATACGCGGCAATCCAAGGTCCTTGATGCTTGGAATGCTCGCCTCGATCCGTCGCACGACCATCCCAACCTGATTTTGCTGATAAAACGAGCTGACTCGAAACCGGCCTAAACCCTCCCGATTGATGGCAAAATTACACTCGCGATCAGCGCTAAATTGCTTCTGCTGGTCCGCATCCATAACCCCCAGAACCCATTGTCTGGTCTGTTCTGGAGAAAGAGCCTGTTGGTGCGCCGCATAGAGCTTACCGTTGGCTTTGATCATAGGCGGCTTGCCTACCGTGACAAACAGATCTGAAGCACCTTTCTCAACCATCAGTTGCAGCAGTTTATCCAATGCCATATTTGTCAGCCTTTTTTGTGTTACTCACCATTAATGATCACTGGTGCCTAAAAATTCTCTGGTATTTTTGCTTTTTCTTTTGCAACGTCTCGTGTGACCAGTCTTTTTTCAACCAAGTCATGCAGACACTGGTCGAGCGTCTGCATACCAACGGACGCACCGGTTTGAATAGCAGAGTACATCTGCGCAACCTTGCTTTCTCGGATCAGGTTACGAATGCCCGGTGTACCAATCATGATCTCGTGCGCGGCGATCCGCCCACCGTTGATCTTTTTCATTAAGGCTTGTGAGATCACTGCATTTAATGATTCTGAGAGCATGGACCGCACCATGTCTTTTTCTTCCGCGGGAAAAACATCAATGACTCTATCAATGGTTTTCGCCGCTGACGTCGTATGTAATGTGCCAAACACTAAATGACCGGTTTCTGCCGCAGTTAGCGCTAAGCGAATCGTTTCCAAATCACGTAACTCCCCGACCAAAATAATATCGGGATCTTCGCGCAAAGCCGCTCGCAAAGCCTCATTAAAACCATGCGTGTCGCGATGCACCTCGCGCTGATTGACCAAACATTTTTTTGATTCGTGCACAAACTCAATGGGATCTTCGACGGTTAAAATATGGTCGTAACGGTTGTCATTAATGTAGTCAACCATTGCCGCCAGCGTTGTACTCTTTCCCGACCCTGTGGGACCGGTCACCAACACTAACCCTCGCGGCACCATGGCAATATCTTTGAATACCTGGCCAAGCGAGAGATCCTCCATCGTTAATACTTTGGAAGGAATGGTCCGAAAAACTGCGCCAGCCCCCCGATTTTGATTAAACGCATTGACTCGAAAACGTGCTATGCCCGGCACTTCAAAAGAAAAATCAGACTCCAAAAATTCTTCGAAATCCTTGCGTTGCTTATCGTTCATGATGTCGTATATCAAACGATGGACTTCGTTGTGCTCAAGCGGCGGCAGATTAATTCGACGAACGTCACCATCCACCCTTATCATGGGGGGCAGGCCAGCAGACAGATGTAAGTCTGACGCTCCCTGTTTTGCACTAAAGGCGAGTAATTCTGTAATATCCATATTGCAGTCCCGGTCCAACTAATCATTGGGTCGACCCCATCGGGGTCTTAGCTCTTACGGCCAGCTAATCGCAAAGCCAATAGGCATGCTCCTCCCCACGGGTATACTAAGCGCTAACAACGGGACGCACCAAGGGGCGAGGGCGGTATCTGCTGGATAAGCCTGGGAAAGCCGCTGAATTTGCGACTCGGTTATCACTTATTCAGAGGTTTACGTGCCCAACATTCAAGACCGCTTGTCTGCTTTAGAACAACGCATCGCACGCGCCTGCGAGGCGGCGGGAAGGTCGCGACAAAGTGTAAACCTCATTGCAGTGAGCAAAACTCAATCCGCATCCACCGTTAGGACAGCCGCTTGTTTGGGTCTGCAGGCGTTCGGCGAAAATTACCTTGATGAAGCCTTGTCCAAGATTAACAACAGCACAGATTTACCCATCAACTGGCATTATATCGGTCGCATACAGAGCAATAAAACAGCAGACATCGCTCAAAACTTCGACTGGATTCACACCATCGACCGAAAAAAAATAGCCCAAAGACTTAACAATCAGTGCCCCCAAGACAAGCAGCTCAACGTTTTAATTCAAGTCAATATCGACGCCGATCCCGCCAAAGGTGGGGTTTTACCGGAACAAGTCAGCGAACTTCTAGATTTGCTTATCCAGTTACCCAATCTGCGACCTAGGGGATTGATGACGATCCTCGCGCAAAACCGCAACCCTGTGGAAAGTTATCTTGCCGTGGCACAATTGTTCAATACTTTGGGCAAACAAATCGAATCTAACGCCTGCGCCACATGGGACGTGTTATCCATGGGCATGACCGGCGATTTAGAGTCAGCGATCGCGGCCGGGGCAACCCATATCCGCATCGGTACCGCGCTGTTTGGCGAAAGAACAAGCCGCCCATCGTTAAATTAGGAGAGCATTTTTTGTCTAACGTCGACTTTACTCTGGCCTTTATTGGTGGCGGCAACATGGCCACCAGTTTAATTAGGGGGTTACTCAACAGCGGATTCAGCCCGCGGAAAATCAGTGTCAGCGACCCGGTCGCCGCACAGCTTGAAACGCTGAGTGAACTCGGGGTGCAGACATTTACCACCAATGACGATGCCGTCGCCGGGCGAGATGCGGTGGTGCTTGCTGTAAAACCTCAGGTTGCACAAAAAGTGGTCGCCGAGCTGAACACACTTCAGCCTCACCAGTTACTGATATCGATCGTGGCAGGTATCAACACTGCCAGCTTATATACGTGGGCAAACCCGGAGCAGGCAATTGTTCGCTGCATGCCCAATACGCCGGCTTTGCTGGGCGCCGGTATGAGCGCCCTGTTCGCTGGGCAGCGGTGCCAACCCGATCAGCGTCATATTGCCGAGACCTTGTTGAGCGCGACCGGGAAAACACTTTGGGTAGACCATGAGCAAGCGCTCGATGCAGTGACCGCCATTTCCGGCAGCGGGCCGGCGTATTTCTTTTTGCTGATGGAAGCGATGATTGATACCGGCATCGATCTGGGTTTAGACCGAGAAACCGCCACGAACCTGACGCTGCAAACCGCATTTGGTGCCGCTTTAATGGCACAAAAGAGCGATGAAAGCCCCGGCGTTTTACGTCACAATGTAACATCACCTGGCGGCACCACCGCAGCGGCACTTGCCGTCATGATGGACGCACAGCTACCCGATATAATTGAGCGTGCTTTGCACGCAGCAAATACAAGAGCAGGAGAACTCGCCGAAGAATTTGGCGGGAATATATAATGAGCAGTACATTAATGATTCTGATCGATTTTATCTTTCGCTTGGCAACACTGTTATTTTTGACCCGATTTTTGCTGCAAATCAGTGGTGCGGACTTCTACAATCCGATCAGTCAGGCTGTGGTCAAAGCCAGCGATACCATTTGTAAACCCCTGCGCGCTTTCATCAAACCTATCCAAAACATCGATTTGGCGTCTTTCATCGCGGCGTGGCTCATCAGCATTATCAGTGTCGCTGCATTCACACTGTTGCAGTACAACACAGCACCCGACCCGCTACTTGCCATTGGTGCCGGCTTTATCAAAACCCTGCTTGTGTTGACTCAATTTTACAAGTGGACGTTAATTATTATCGTGATCGCCAGTTTTGTCGCACAAGGTACGCGTCACCCTGCGTTGGAACTCTTAAACCAGCTGCTGGAGCCCATCATGGGCAGAATAAGAAGCGTACTGCCTTCTTTGGGGCCGCTAGATTTATCACCAATGGTGGTGCTGCTGCTGATCATACTGATAGAGGATATTCTGATGCGGGTTTCTTTTTAATCAAATAGGTGGTTAACAACCCAGTGAATACTCCCGTTGATTCGGTTGGCATTGTTGCCCCGGACGTCTTCAGACACGAGGCGCCTTTTGAGCTCCAATGCGGCACCGTACTTGAGCACTTCGAACTGATCTACGAAACCTATGGCGCGCTCAACGCCACGCGCAGCAACGCGGTGCTAATCTGCCATGCGCTATCGGGCAACCATCATGCTGCAGGCTACACACACGTCGACGACCGCAAGCCGGGGTGGTGGGACAGTTGCATCGGTCCAGGGAAGGCCATCGACACCGATCAATTTTATGTGATCAGCGCGAATAATCTGGGCGGCTGTCACGGCAGCACAGGCCCACTTAGCCTCAACCCCACAACGGGCAAACCCTACGGCGCTGACTTTCCAACCGTGGTTGTTAAAGATTGGGTAGACAGCCAGGCATTGCTTGCCGATGCGTTGGGCATCCAAAAATTTGCAGCCATCATTGGCGGGAGCTTGGGCGGCATGCAAGCCATGCAATGGGCAATGTCCTATCCAGAGCGCGTGCATGCCGCGGTGGTCATTGCGGCGGCGGCTAAGTTATCTGCCCAGAATATTGCATTCAACGAAATAGCCCGCCAGGCAATTACCGCGGACACCAACTTTGCTGATGGTAGCTATGCCAGTGCTGACATTAGCCCAGATAAAGGCCTAGGCTTAGCGCGGATGATCGGCCATGTGACCTATCTATCCGATGACGGTATGCACGAAAAATTTGGGCGCGAACTCAAATCAGGCGATCTGGACAGCGGCGCTGGCGTCGAGTTTCAGGTCGAGAGTTATTTACGCCACCAGGGGCAGGCATTCGCTCAACGATTTGACGCCAACACCTATATTTTGATGACAAAAGCGCTCGATTTTTTTGATCCCGCACGAGAAAACGACAATGACTTAGTGCACACCTTCGCGCCGGCGCAGGCCAAGTTTTTGATTTTATCCTTCACCACGGATTGGCGCTTTTCTGTCGCACGCTCCAAAGAAATCGTGGACGCACTGATTACGGCTCGAAAGAACGTCGCCAGCGCCATCATCACTTCCGATCACGGCCACGACTCGTTTTTGATACCGTTGCCCAGATATACCGAGATTCTGCGCGCTTATCTGGGCCGCGTTCTCGACGATTTGGATATTTTACCCATATGACACTACGCGCCGATCTCGCATTGATAGCCGATTTGATCAATCCTCACGCCCGAGTTTTGGACTTAGGTTGCGGCGAGGGTGCCCTTTTGGCCCATTTGCAAAAGCACAAAGAGGTCAATGGTTATGGCCTAGACGTGGACCCCGCCAACATCCGAATTTGTCTCGAGAAAGGGGTGAACGTCATCGAACAAAACCTTGATGAAGGACTCACTAATTTCAAGACAAATAGTTTTAATATGGTGGTCATGACCGAAACACTGCAGTCAGTTCGCGCTCCAGAACGCTTACTCTCTGAGATGTTACGGGTAGGTGAAGAATGCATCATCACGTTTCCCAACTTCGGACACTGGCGCTGCCGTTTTCAATTAGCCATGCTCGGACGTATGCCCGTTGCAAAACATATTCCACACGCCTGGTTCGATACTCCGAATATCCATATGTGCACATTTCGGGATTTCGAGAACCTATGTCGGGACCTAAACTATCCCATCATTGAGCGACGGGTGGTCAACTACCGAAATCTGGCCAGCCCGCTAGGCTCATTGTTGCCTAACCTTTTGGGTTCCGTAGCTTTTTATCGACTAGGGCGAATGCCAACATGAAACAAACCATCACCCTCATGGCATGGGCCTTCATGATACTGGCTGGCTTAAGCGCACATCCTGAAACCGCTCATGCGGAGCAAAAAATGCAATTCGGGGACTACGAGGTGCACTATATTGTTCTGCCAACCACTTTTTTAAATGCCAAAATAGCGGACAAATACAATCTACCCCGCGGCCGCGATCGCGCGTTGGTTAACGTTTCCGTCCTCAATAGCGCTCTAAAGCCCATCGCAGCGCAAATAACCGGGCAATCGGAAAACCTTCTAGGCCAAAGTCAGCGTTTAGTCTTCACTCAGGTAACAGAAGGTGACGCTATTTACTACCTTGCTCTATTGCGCCATGCCGACGAAGAATTTCACCGCGTGGCCTTAGACATTCAGATACCCGGTGAGCCGCTGGCGGAAATCCGCTTTCAACAACAGATGTTTTGGAAGCATTGATGCGGATTGTTTTGGCGAGTCGCAACGAGGGCAAGCTCAACGAACTTCGCCAAATGTTCCGCGAATTACCTATCACGCTGGAAAGCCAGGCAGACCATAACGTACCCAGTCCAGAAGAAACTGGCTCGACATTCATCGAGAACGCACTTTTAAAGGCCAAAGCCGTTTGTTTAGCGACAGGGCAACCGGCGATCGCCGACGACAGCGGCCTGGTGGTGCCCGCACTGAATGGGGCGCCCGGCATTTTCTCCGCCCGCTACGCGGGTGAACACGGTGATGACATCAGCAATAACGAAAAACTCATTCAAACGCTGCAAAACGTTAACAACCGCAGCGCGCATTTCTACTGTGCAATGGTTTTCATGCTACACGCAAAAGATCCCAGCCCATTGGTTGCCTTCGGCACCTGGCATGGAGAGATTGTCGAGCATCCTGCCGGTGAGAACGGCTTTGGCTACGATCCACATTTTTTTCTCCCCGACAAAGGAGTGACCTCAGCTCAGCTTGAACCCTTTGTGAAAAATACAATCAGCCATCGAGGCCAGGCCGCTGGGTCGTTACTGACTCAACTGACTCACTTGTTTTAGACATGCTCGGACAATGCGCCCTCTACATCCACTTCCCTTGGTGTATTGTCAAATGCCCTTACTGTGACTTCAACTCTCACCCTCTCAAGGAACGCACCGATTTTGCCGACTACACAACTGCACTGATCAAAGATTGGCAATCACAGCAGGCAAATTTCAACCTCACAGAATCCTTCGCGAGCGTTTTTGTCGGTGGCGGCACACCCAGCTTATTTGATCCAAAAAACCTGCACCAAACATTAAGCGCAATGCCTATTGCACCAGGGGCAGAGGTGACGATGGAGCTCAACCCCGGCACAGCGGAATACACGCTTTTTCAAGACACTCTAAAGGCCGGGGTCAATCGTCTATCCATCGGCGCACAGTCCTTCGACAATCACGCCCTCAAGCGGCTCGGCCGAATACATCGCGCTGATGAAACCGTCACCGCTTTTGAACTTGCCCGCAAAGACGGCTTTAGTAACATCAATCTCGACATTATGTGGGGTTTGCCCGGACAAACCGTCACGCAGGCCATGACTGATCTAGATACCGCGATCGCACTTGAGCCCGATCACATCAGTTGGTATCAATTAACCATCGAGGCCAAAACCGAATTTTCTAGGCGCACGCCTTTGTTACCCGTAGACGCCACATTGGCGGAAATAGAAGCTAGGGGCTTAGACAAATTAGCATTGGCAGGATATGCCCGCTACGAGGTCTCCGCCTTCACCAAACCCGGCAAACACTGCCAGCACAACGTTAATTATTGGTCCTTTGGAGATTACGTGGGCATCGGTGCTGGCGCACATGGAAAACTCTCGTCGCGCCAATCTGGCACCCTACGCGTGTCACGCACGACCAAATTCAGTCAACCCCGAAGATATTTACAGAGTCCGCAGGTAACCCAGAAGACAACCGTTGCGCAAGATCAGCTCCCGGTTGAATTTATGCTCAACGCCCTACGTCAGGTCGATGGCGTTTCCCTTGAGCATTTCTCTAACGCCACAGGATTACCTTGGCGCACGGTAGAAGATACTTGGGAGGCGCTGGCCGATCGAGGGTTGGTGCAGGAAAATCAATGCGCAACCACAGCTCTGGGCTTGCGTTATCTGGACACCATAGTGGCCGAGTTTCTAGTCTGAGCTATCACGGTCATGGCCATCAGCCGCATCATCTCGAACATAGACCATATCGTGAATATCATGACCGAGGCGTTCACCACGTTTTTCAAAATTTGTAAGCTCGCGCACGCCGTCCACACCGGGGGCCGAGGCCGCCCGAATATTATCCATATGGCAGAGCAACCGAGATTCTGCCGCCAAACATTGTCTTATCCAGTCGGCATAAGCCAACCAATCAGTAGCAATACGCAAAATACCCCCTTTTTTCAGGGTACGTGCTAACACGCTGACAAACTCCGGCTGAATCAAACGTCGCTTAAAATGCCGCTTTTTGGGCCATGGGTCTGGAAAGAAGATGCGTATCTCATCAATCGATTCATCTGCGATCGCCGCAAAAACCGACTGAGCTGGGAGCTCTAAAATTTTAACTTGTGTCAGCTGAGCCTCATGCAATCGGTGCACCAATGCCCCGATGCCCGGTTGGTAAAGTTCAATACCAAACAATCGCCAATCCTGTGACGACGAGGCCCAATCAAAAAATGCGTGGCCCATGCCAAAACCAATTTCAATACCTACCGCTCGAGAATCATCAGCCTGGACAATATCTTCAGGCAGGGCCCGAAAAGGCGCTATCAGCGCATCAAGTGCGTGGGCTTGAGATTTTGTGGTGCGCCCACGCCGCCGAATATAGGGATGTTGCGCCTGCAAAAGGGCATAGGATGAATCGCTCATCCACGCCACCGGAGCGCCGCAACAGCCAACAAGACCCATGCCGCGATAAACGCGGCGCCACCTACCGGTGTGATGGGACCCAACCAACGAGCGCCCGTCAGCGTCAATCCATATAAACTTCCGGAGAAACACATCACACCAACCACCATCAATGGCCCCGCTGCTTGCAGGACACCGCTAGAGGGCTGTTTGTGATCTACCAGAATCCCCAGGACAACCAACATCACCGCATGGATGAGTTGATACAGTACCGCGGTATCCCAGCTTTGGGTATTTTCATGACCTAAGTAGCTGCTCAACCCATGTGCACCCCAAGCCCCCAAGCCAACGCCCGCCGCACCAAAGATTGCACCAACCGCAATTAAAAACTGGCCTAACCGCATGGGCTACCCGATGGAGGTCAAACCACCATCGCCTTTTTAAGTTTTTTCATCGCGTTTTTTTCGAGCTGCCGAATACGTTCAGCAGACACGCCATATTCGTCCGCTAATTGATGCAACGTTGGTTTCTGTTCTGCCAACCAGCGCCGCTGCATAATGTCTCGGCTACGTTCATCCAGTGCCCTAAACGCCTGCGCCAGCTGTTCACTGTTGTCTTTACGCGCGTCTTGTTCTGCAACTAAATCGGCTGGATCGGCCGCAGCGGAAGCCAAAAAATGAACTGGTGAACTTGACGAATCATCGTCATTGTCATCAGCGTCGAAGGCCATGTCGCTGGCTGAGAGGCGCCCTTCCATGCGCGTCACCTCCGCTGGAGATACACCCAGTTCCGTCGCTATGGCTTGTGTTTCTTCTTGATTTAACCAAGCCAGGCGCTTTTTGTTACCCCGAAGATTGAAGAACAATTTACGCTGCGCTTTGGTTGTCGCCACTTTCACGATGCGCCAGTTCCGCAGGATGAATTCATGCATTTCAGCTTTTATCCAATGCACTGCAAAGGAAACCAGGCGCACGCCCACCTGAGGATCAAATCTTTTAACTGCCTTCATCAAACCCACATTACCCTCTTGAATAAGGTCTGCCATCGGCAAGCCATATCCTTGATAAGAGCGGGCAAGATGCGCTACAAATCGCAAATGGCACATGACCAGTTCGCGAGCTGCATCCAGGTCTTGGTCATAATAAAAACGATCAGCCAATACTTTTTCTTGTTCCGCCGTAAGCAGCGGAAAGGCGCTGATCGTATTTAAATAGGCGTCAATGTCACGCCCGGGCGCAAGATTCGGCAATGTCATTATTTGTGTTGTCATGTGGTACCTCCGGTAACACCAATTGACCTAGTTTAGCACTCTCTGTAGGAGTCTGCTAACCCCAAAAAGTTCAACTTTGCCAATTAAACCCATGAAATTAAAAGAGTTCTAAACCTCTAAGCCGCTGACTGACAGCAAGCAGTGCACCCAAAATACCTAATGTGCAACCTAATGCGAGCAGAGCACCTAGAAATTCCGCATTAAAACCCGACAGGTCCAGATCCTGCTGATAGCTGCCTGATAAAGATTGCAGCGCAGGCTCAATGATAACCAGCGTCAACGCAAGCAACATAGCCGCAATCACCCCGCCACCGAATCCGTAGACTGCGCCAAAATACAAAAATGGCCGGCGAATTTGGCCCCGTGTCGCGCCCACCATCTTTAGCACCCGCAGCTCATCCAGGCGGGACTCTATCGCTAGCCGAACGGACGAAGCCGTTACCAATACCGCGCCAACACCAAATAAGAGCGAGAGCATCATTCCCAAGCGACTTACCACCGTGGACAGGTCATGCAATCGTTCAAGCCAAGTTTTTTCCGCCACCACCTCTGCAACCCCGTTCAGCTGTTGCGATTGTGTCACAAGTGCCAGCAAATCTTGCGCATTCAACGCCGAGGTAAAGCGTGCCGTGAGCGATGCCGGCAAAGGATTTTCCCCTAACAAATCAAGCACATCGGCAAGACCCGAGTACGCCTTAAACTCCTCTAGAGCCTGCTCAGCCGTCGTCAGCGTCACTTGCTCAATATTATCTTGCTGCGCCAGAAATTCCTGCGCCTGCTTAATGTCGTTAGCCCCAACATCTTGAGCAAAATAAACACTCAACCCTGGACGTCCTTGCCAACCAGCAGACATATCTTCCATATTGACCTGAACAATCCACAAACCTGCCGGCAGAGCCAATGCAATACCCACCACCAGCCACACCAAGAAACTGGTGCCCAACCGTTCACTGATAAAATAGACGGACTCAGCAGCCACACGCTTATGATCACGCACCCAGGCAATTGGCTGCAGAAATGGACCACGCCAGGGATCTTGAGGTGTTCGATCAAAAATAGTCAATCTCCTGATCCCGCTTGCGCCGAGGCCCCACGCGCAGCAGGCGTATCCTGCACCACGCGACCTTGTTCTAATCGCAATGTTCGAAACCCCATGGCGGTGATCAAATGGATGTCATGACTGGCGATAATGACGGTTGTTCCCACTTGGTTAAATCGCGCGAATAATTCCATGATATGAATCGACAAATCTGGATCAAGATTTCCCGTTGGCTCATCCGCAAGCAAGATTTTAGGGCGCGTGACCACCGCCCGGGCAATCCCAACACGCTGTTGCTCTCCAGTGGACAGATGACGCGGATACAAGTTTTCTTTTGCCGCCAGCTCGACCTGCGATAACGCTGCTCGAACGCGTCTACCAACTTCGCGCTCACGCATCGCCACCACGCGAAGGGGAAGGGCAACATTATCGAATACGGTTCTTTGCGCCAGCAAATGATGGTCTTGGAAAACCACCCCGATATGCTGGCGATAACGCGGCAAACGCTTATCTGGCAGCTTCGCAATGTCTATGTCGTTGACCAATATCCGGCCACGAGAGGGCAAATCGGCCCGCAAAAGGAGCTTTAGAAACGTACTCTTACCAGCACCAGAATGACCCGTTAGAAACGTCATCGAGCCTTCCGGAAAATCGACCGACACATCCGCCAACGCCTCGTGCCCATTATCAAAACGCCGCGTCACTCGCTGCAAACTGATATGCCCCGAAAGTTCTGCCAACTACTCCTCCCCTTTTTCCAACAGCGCGCTCACGAAGTCCGCGGGCACAAAAGGCCGTAAATCGTCAATTCCCTCACCAATACCCACAAAATAAACCGGCACGTCAACTTGCGGTAAGCTTGCAATGGCAAACAAAACACCTGCTTTTGCGCTACCGTCAAGTTTGGTAATTGCCAGTCCCGATAGGGGCAACGCCTCATTAAATAATCGCACCTGACTCAGGGCATTTTGGCCCACTCCCCCATCAATCACCAATACAACATCGTGAGGTGCGCTCTCATCAAGGCGCTTAATCACGCGGTGAACTTTTTTTAGTTCATCCATCAGCTGCACTTTATCCTGCAAACGACCTGCAGTATCCACCAACAACACGTCTACCGCCTTGGCTTGTGCCGATTGCATCGCATCAAACGCAACAGAGGCACTATCAGAACCTTGCTTTTGCGCAACCACCGGAACGCCATTACGCTCTCCCCAGACCTGCAACTGCTCCACAGCAGCAGCCCGAAAGGTATCCCCGGCCGCTAGCATGACACTTTTGCCTTCCTGCTGCAGCTGCTTGGCGAGTTTGCCAATAGTCGTCGTTTTGCCTACACCGTTCACTCCAACAAAAAAAATGACATGCGGCTTTTGGGCGCTAATCTCCAGGGTCTTGGATAACGGCTGTAATCGTTCCTCTAGAAGCTGAGCCAGCGCCGCATGCAGGGCGCGCGTATTATTCAAGACTTGGCGCCTGACCCCCTTGGCCAATTCCGCCATCACCACCGTTGTGGTGTCCACGCCCACATCAGTGAGCAATAACGCGGTCTCTAAATCTTCTAAAACGGCCTCATCAATTTCCCGCTCGCCCAACAGAAGGTTACCCACCCCCGTGGCGAGCTGAGACCGCGTTTTCGACAATCCCTTGGTCAGGCGGCTGAACAAGGTTGGCTTTACATGAGAGGCTTGATTAGCGTCTTCACCATCCTGATTTGGTTTTTCCCAATCACTCACTTACATCTATTCCAGTTGTTTTCTTTATACTTAATTTTAGGCTTTCACTGACGCGCGGCGGCGCACCCAATATAGCGATACCATGACACAACAAAAAGGCAGCTCACAACAAGTACGCATCATTGGCGGCAAATGGCGCGGGCAAAAACTGCGCTTCAGCGGCGACGCGAGCCTGCGACCTACACTAGGACGCACTCGGGAAACCTTGTTCAATTGGCTGCGGCCCGTTATCCGCGAAGCACGTTGCCTAGACGCATTTGCCGGCTCGGGAATTTTAGGTTTCGAAGCACTCTCACAAGGCGCAGCGTCTGCAGTTTTTATCGACCAAAATCCTCAGACCACGCGCAGTCTGGCAGCCAGCGCAGAAAAACTAAACGCGCAAACCCAATGTGAGGTGATAAAAACCGATTTTTTTGCTTATTTGCGTCGAACAACCGCCACCTTTGATATTGTCTTTCTCGACCCCCCTTTCAGCCAGCCTCAACTTTTGAATCAGGCGCTCACTCAATTAAACCAAAACCCCACGCCTGCTGAATATATCTATGCCGAATCTAAAAGCCTTGAAGTGCTCACTTGGGCGGCACAATCAACTGGATGGGCAATCTATAAACAAACCCAAACCGGCAACACAACGGGCGCATTACTGACGCCCGATTTGCAGCACGGCGACACCAAGGATAAGATCCGCGTCCGTAACAATACATAACCCACTCTAACGTTTTTTGGGAACTCTCATGAAAGTTGTCGTTTACCCAGGGTCCTTTAACCCAATCACCAACGGACACACCGACCTGGTTGAGCGGGCACTCCACCTCTTTGACCATGTCGTGGTCGCCATTGGCACCTCCGCACAAAAAAACCCCAAAGTTGACCTAGCTGATCGTATCGCCCTGTGTAATGAGGTGCTCGCTCCATTTGGCGACCGAGTTTCGGTAGAAGGTTTCAACAACTTGCTGGTCGACTACGCCAAGTCCAAAAACGCACGTTTCATACTGCGCGGACTGCGCACGGTGACAGATTTTGATTACGAATTTCAGATGGCGGAAATGAACCAATCCCTTGCGCCCGGTATTGAGTATGTTTTTTTACTACCGTCCAAAGAATGTTCATTCATCTCATCAACTTTAGTGCGTGAAATTGCCTCGTTGGGGGGTGACATTTCCCAGTTTGTACACCCTGCCGTAGCAGAAGACTTAAAACGCTGACTCAGTCTTCGTTATCGGGCAATACTTAACCGCGCCGAAACCCTCGGGACACTTGGCAATGCCCACAGTAGACTGTGCTGCGCTGGCCCAGCACGCGCCCAACTAAAAGCGACCCACACACGCGACACGCCTGACCTTCACGGCCATAAACATTCAACTGCTGTTTGAAATAACCCGGCTTACCATCAGAACCTACAAAATCCCTCAAGGTGGTTCCACCTTGTTTGACCGAGCGGGCTAGGATGACCCGAATGGCATCAGCCAAGCGTTCATACGCATGCAGCGGCACCCGCCCAGCAGCAACAGCCGGACGAATACCCGCCACGAATAGCGCTTCTGCGGCATAAATGTTGCCAACACCAACCACCACTTTGGCATCCATAATGAAACTTTTCACCGCCACCTTGCGCTTGCGAGACACGCCGTGCAAATGTGCGCCTGAAAAAGTATTACCCAGTGGTTCCGGGCCAAGATTACACAGCAGTGGGTGCACATACGGGTCTTCACCCGGCTGGTATAAAATACAACCGAACCGCCTTGGGTCGTTGAAACGCAGGATTTTTTCGTTACCGAATTGCAGGTCAACATGATCATGCTTTAGCGGCGCAACATCCGGCGTCAATACTCTCAGACTACCCGACATGCCCAGATGAATGATCAGCGTTCCAACGGGCATATGGACCAAGAGATACTTCGCCCGGCGCCGCACAGCCAACACCTTTTGTCCTTCGAGCTCCGGCGGCAGCTCAACGGGCCATCGCAGCGAGGCATTACGAACCAACCAGCCAGTGAGCACCTGACCTTCAACCCACGGCGCCACACCCCGCCGAGTCGTTTCGACCTCCGGGAGTTCAGGCACTCAAGCTACTTAATTTTAGATTCCGTATATAGGACGTGCTTGCGAACTACAGGGTCAAATTTCTTGAATGACAATTTGTCCGGCGTCGTACGCTTGTTTTTATCCGTTGTATAATAGTGGCCAGTGCCGGCGCTGCTGACGAGTTTGATTTTATCTCGCATGGTGACTACCTTCTCCAAAAACGTCTTTCGACATTAGCATTTAGTTTCTCGCGCGGCGGCCCTTCACGAGCCCCCACATCTACATCCAACAATACCGCGCTTAAACCTTCTCGCCAGCTGCACGAAGATCCGCAAGAACTGTATCGATGCCTTTCTTATCGATAATGCGCATACCTTTGGAGGATACGCGCAACTTCACGTAGCGCGATTCGGACGCAACCCAGAAACGGTGCTTGTGCAAGTTTGGCAAAAAGCGACGCCGAGTTTTGTTCATCGCATGACTGACGTTATTTCCGGCCATCGGCCGCTTGCCGGTGACTTGGCATACCTGAGACATCTTTCTGAGCCCAAAAAAAACGAGGCGCGTTTATACTATACACGACGCATTACAGCAACTGATTATCGTCAGTAGCACAAAACTAAGGCGCTAAAAGCCCGCGATTTGCCATTGATACTGAGTCATCCGGTGTCACGATAATATGATCTAAAACAACAATATCCACGCGCGCCAGCAAATCTTTTAGCTCACGCGTCAACTCAACATCTGCACTGCTGGGCTCAGCAGCCCCCGATGGATGATTGTGGCTCAGCACAATAGCGCCGGCATTCAACGCTAACCCGCGCTTGAGTATTTCACGCGCGTAAACATGTGCTCGGTTTAGCGAGCCCAAAAAGAGTTCATCCCAAGAAATTGGACGATGACAAGCATCCAGATAAAGACATCCAAAAATCTCCCGCTCGATATGACCAATACGAAGACGAAGATAACGAATAACCTGCGCAGGATTTGCCATCGCAGCGGGCTTGTCCAGCTCCTGCTCTGCGTGGCGCAGGCTCAACGCATATACCGCTTTGAGCCGCAAAACACGCGCGCGACCCAAACCCTGAACAGCAAGCAGTTTTTCCGCAGGTGCCGCCAGCAGTCCATCNAGACTATTAAAGTCCGCTAGAAGTGCATCAGCCCATTTAATGTTTGAAACACCGACGCTCAGAAACGTCACCAAAAGCTGGGCAGTGCTGATCGCGCCCAAAACATTTTGCAACAGCAATTCAGAGTGGGCGTTTTCATCTTGACCAAATCTCGATTGACGAATTTTTGGTGATGAGCTCCGGCCCATTTCGAGGTACCCTGTATATTATGTTAGACCTTAAAGACCAAAAGATATTACTCGGCATCAGCGCCGGCATCGCAGCCTATAAAACGCCAATTCTTGTGAGAGCTTTGAGGGCCGCAGGCGCTCAGGTTCAGGTAATTATGTCGGCTAATGCTCACAGATTTGTTACGGCCACCTCGCTCCAAGCAGTTTCGGGTAACCCTGTACGGGAAAATCTATGGGACAGCGAAGCCGAAGCCGCAATGGGTCACATAGAACTTGCGCGTTGGGCAGACCGTCTACTGATTGCCCCGGCTACCGCGAATCTGATGGCAAAGCTCGCGCACGGCATGGCAGACGAGTTGCTTACCACGGTGTGTCTGGCCACCACCGCACCGGTATTTTTAGCGCCCGCCATGAATCAACAGATGTACCAACATCCCGCGACACAATCCAACATGAACAGACTGACTGATCTGGGATATCAGTTACTCGGGCCCGCCAGCGGCGAGCAAGCCTGCGGCGAAGAGGGGCCTGGACGCATGCTTGAACCCGATGAACTGGTACAAGCGCTAACGCCAGCAGCAGCGCGTGAATTGCCCCTCAAAGGTCGCCGAGTCATGATCACTGCAGGCCCAACCGTTGAAGCGATTGACCCTGTTCGCTACATCAGCAATCACAGCTCTGGACTACAGGGTATCAGTCTCGCCGAAGCTGCCCGATCCGCCGGCGCAACCGTCACATTGATTGCAGGGCCCAATGTAGCCGCTTGCGATCAATCCATTCACCGTGTTGACGTCACCAGCGCGCTGGACATGCAAGCTGCAGTGACTTCACACATCCGCGGCATCGATTTATTTATCGGTGTCGCTGCCGTCGCCGACTATCGAGCCAGCCAACCGGCAAGCACAAAGATCAAACGCTCGGGCGAGGCCAACCCCAATTTCAATATTGAGTTGGTGGAGAATCCGGACATCATTGCCGGTGTCGCCAAGAGCGCACATAGACCCATAGTCGTGATTGGATTTGCCGCAGAAACCAACAATACGCATGAACACGCTCGGGCGAAACTCAACCAAAAAGGCCTTGACGCTATTGTGCTCAATGACGTTTCGGACCCAAGAATCGGCTTCAACAGTCCAACTAACGCCGTCACTTTTATTCATGGTAACGGTGAAATTGTGTTACCGCTGCAAACTAAACAACAAGTGGCAAACAACCTTATCAGCAAAATAACCCAAATTTTTGCTCGCCAGTTAGCATCCACAAACCCTGATAGTATGCCAGAATAGCAATCGCACCGCGCATAACCGCTATGCGCACGAACAACTGGATGAGCAGGACGCTTCTAACGTGGCAGCAAAGCAGGCAAATCAGCCGAAAAGCATTCAACAGGCCCAAACCTCCCGAGAAGTCATCAAGCAATGCAGCCCCGCTGCCGTGCTCAGTCTAGTTGGGCTATTAGCCGCGTTTGCTGTCATCAGCTGGCAAGTTATTCTGCAGCCACAGGCAACACGCGAGCAGGCAGAGCAATCGCAGCTTACCGGCCATTACGCCGAACTCATCAACGGCCGGGTTGAGGAATTACGCGCCATAGTCGATGCCATGGCCACATCAACAGCTGTTCGTGATGCTCTGGCGTCGTATGACGACACCAAACGCCAGCAGCTGAGCCAGCTGCTGACCCGCCAAAACCCACATATCGCACGCGTAGAAATCATCGAGAAAGATAAAGCTCAAATCGACCTAAACGCGGCGGTACCGATCAGTTTTGCTGCATTAGATTTGGTCAGACGGGCTGAATCAAGGGCTTTTGTAGGCCCCGAAGTTGGCCCCAATCAAGGCAGCCGTCTTTATGCCGCCCAGCCCATCACTTCAAGAGGCGGGGTTGCCGGCGTATTACTGGTGGTGTTTGATCACTCTTTTTTAATCGGCTCACTGAATCGTGAAGGCGTACTTAGAGGTAATTTGAAGGTCTTGCAAACGGTGGTAGGCACACCCACAACCGAAGTCCTCTCTTTAAATCATTCGAGCAATCAAACCCAGTTTCAAGAACAACAACTGATCGTTCCCCATTGGAAAATTGCATTTGCAGCCGCCGCCAACAGCGAAGCTGACCATGGCGGCATTAGCGCCTTAACAGGGCCATTCATACTTGCCCTCATTTTCACTTTTGGGGGAATATTCCTGGGCACTGCGCGATTGTTAAGACACCTCAGACAGGACGCACAAATGCTTGGCGAGCAGGGATGTCGTCTTATTAAGGGGCAGACCGGGGAAAAAATACCCTACAACCTCAGTGCTTTTGAACAAGCTGACGCTGCGCTCATGCATGCATATAAAAAAACCACCGCACCCAATACAGACCACAAGACATCAGCGAGTAAATCCTCACCTGAAATACCTAAGCAAGGTATAACTGCCGCAACACCCGAATCGCAAATCAAGACCCTAAAACGCCCCGAACCTGAACTGCCCGACAATTTAGGCATTGAGGTCAATGAAGACCTTGGCCCACTGCATCTAGACATACCCTGGGACGCCGCCATCTTTCGCGCCTACGATATTCGCGGCATTGTGGACACCAACCTCACCAAAGACATTGTCTATTGGATCGGGCGAGCGTTTGCCGCTGAAGCGCTCAGCCAGGAGCAAACCCGCGTTGTGGTCGCAAGAGATGGTCGGCATTCAAGCATCGGGTTTGAAGAAAGTCTCACCGCAGGGTTAAACGATGCCGGTATGGATGTCATTCAGATTGGCCAAGTACCTACGCCCCTGCTGTACTACGCCACCCATACCTTAAATACCGGCACCGGGATTATGATCACAGGCAGCCACAACCCTGCGCCATACAACGGTCTTAAAATGATCATTGATGGGGCAACCATTGCCCAGGACAACCTGCAGCAGCTGTATCAACGCCTGGTCGAGAACAACCTCACGCAAGGGCAGGGTGGTATAGAGCAAGTCAGCATCAATGACCGCTATATCGACCAAGTGCTGGAGGATGTTGCCATGGCGCAACCGCTCAAAATCGTTGTTGACTGCGGCAACGGCGTGGCCGGCACTATTGCACCGGCGCTTCTAGAGGGTTTGGGCTGTGATGTTGTTGAATTATATTGTGACGTTGATGGTGACTTCCCAAACCATCACCCGGATCCAGCGGAAGCCAAAAATTTGGAAGATCTAAGAACGGTTGTGCAAGCAGAACAAGCCGACCTCGGTCTGGCCTTCGACGGTGATGGAGACCGTCTGGGAGTAGTCACTAATACAGGTCAAATCATTTGGCCCGACAGGTTGCTGATGCTATTCGCCAAAGATGTCGTCAGCAGAAACCCCGGCGCAGACGTCATCTACGACGTCAAATGCACAAGTCACCTAAATCATCTCGTCAGCGAACTGGGCGGCCGACCTATCATGTGGAAGACCGGACATTCCAACATGAAAGCTAAGCTTAAAACTACCGGTGCGCTTCTTGCCGGAGAATTCAGCGGGCATATTTGCTTTGGCGAGCGCTGGTACGGTTTTGATGATGCCCTGTACGCGGCAACACGACTGCTGGAGATAATCAGCGCTGAATCAACCAACGCAGACGACCTGTTTGGGCAGTTTCCTGGGGCTTTCAGCACGCCGGAGATCAAATTAGAGACCACCGAAGCCGAAAAATTCGACATCATTGAACGTTTAGAGCAACATGCAAATTTCGAGGGTGGTGCGCTTACCACAATCGATGGAATTCGTGTCGACTACGAAGACGGATGGGGCCTGATTCGTGCGTCAAATACCGGACCGGTATTAACGCTGAGGTTCGAATCCAATAACGCAGCAGGCCTTGAACGAATCCAAGACATTTTTCAGGCACAGTTGGCAGCCGTGGCGCCCAGTCTATCTTTTCGCTAAGACGTCAATGAATAAAACACAAGCAACAACAACCGTTGAAGTACTGACCGAGGCACTGCCTTACATCCGTCAATTTCACGGGCAAACCGTCGTCATCAAATATGGCGGCAACGCAATGACCGAGGACACCCTCAAACACTCCTTTGCGCGTGATGTCGTATTAATGAAATTAGTTGGCATCAACCCAATCGTCGTACACGGCGGGGGGCCACAAATCGGCTTGCTGTTGAAGAAACTCGGCATTGAATCGCAATTTGTGAATGGCATGCGCATCACAGACTCTGCCACCATGGACGTTGTGCAAATGGTGCTCGGCGGTCTAGTCAATCAGGAGATTGTCTCTCTGCTCAATGCCAGCGGAGGCCGCGCCGTAGGCATTACCGGCAAAGATGGCAGCCTCTTAAACGCTCAAAAGCTGGCCATGGCACCGGCGCTTAACGCCTCAGAAATCATCGACATTGGCCAAGTAGGTGAAATCACTCATGTGAACACCGAAATACTCACGACCTTAACCAGCTCAGAATTCATTCCGGTTATTGCTCCAATTGGAATGGGACAGGATGGCCAATCATTCAACATTAACGCAGACATTGTGGCAGGCAAGGTTGCAGAGAGCTTGAACGCCGAGAAATTACTATTGCTGACCAACACCCCAGGCATCCTCGACGCACAAGGCAATACCATCAGTAAAATTCGCCAGAGTGAAGTGGAAAAGCTGATCTATGATCGCGTAATCACCGAAGGGATGTTACCCAAAGTTCAGTGTGCACTCGATGCAGTTGCGGGCGGTGTACACACCGTTCAAATAGTCGACGGGCGCGTCGCCCATGCACTTTTACTGGAAATCTTCACCGCCAGCGGGGTGGGTACGCAGATTTTTGCCGATGTCTAAAATCAATCGAAGACAACAAATTCTGGAATCACTGGCGTTGATGCTTCAAGAACGACCGGGCAATCGAATCACCACTGCAAGCCTTGCGGCACAAGTAGGGGTCTCTGAAGCCGCCCTCTACCGTCACTTCCCAAGCAAAGGTAAGATGCTGGAGGGGTTAATTGTCTTCGCTGAAGAGACCTTGTTTTCGAGAATCACCTTGATCTTAGACGACCACGACGACGCATCTGCTCGATGTCGAAATATCATCTTTTTGCTCCTGAGCTTTATCGAGCGCAATCCCGGCTTTGCTCGACTATTTGTCGGGGACGCCCTGCAGGGAGAAACGGAGCGTCTGCGAGCCCGCATCCATCAGCTGCTCAATCGACTAGAAACGCAGCTACGACAGATCATCAGAGAGCACAATGCAGCTCTTACGCAGCTGCCTACGCTGCAGATCAATCCGGCGGCCAACCTGCTTCTATGTTTTGCCGAAGGGCGCATTCAACAATTTGTACGCTCAGATTTTACGGATTCACCCACCCGCGACTGGGAAACGCAATGGACTATGCTCAACCGCACCATATTCGAGTAGCCCTTTCTAGGGTTTCGGCGGCAAGTTGTCCTTACAATTTCCTTTGACAAATACCAACCGGTCATAGGCATTGGTTTCGCGCAATTGCCGTTTGTCTGCCAACCGCTTTTTAATTTCTTCTGCAAAATTATTTTCTTGACCTTTAGCACGCTCAATATTGTCCAGCAACGAGTTCGGAATGCGTTTACCCTGCACATCCAATTGTGCAGCCGCGGCCTCAAAATCTTCTCGCTGCGCCTCTATGGCCTGCAAATTTGCGCGAATATTCTGAATATTAAGGTCAATCGAGCTTAAGCCTTTGGCCAGCGCCCGGTCGATATCAGCTTCTGTTTGATATAGGTTTTGCACCCGCTGCAGCATCTTAAGACACTGCTGGTGAGCCGATTTCTGCGCCAAACTCAATTGATAGGCCTCCTCGGAAAGCTGCGCCGGCACACGCTCAATCAAATTTGAATGCCCATCAACAATATCATAACCATATTGCACGCGATCGTTGGCGATGGTGTGCGATAAGACGGTCACCCCGTTTTCGTCAACGTAGCGGAACAATTTAGCGGCGTACACAGGAGCGGCCAGAGCAGACAGCACAAAAACCACCCCGAAAGCGCCGACTAATTTGCGCAGAGAGCGCTGGACACAGAATACAACCCGATTGATTTTAGCGAAGCAGAACATGTTTAAACGATTTAGGCACAACAATAACGTGTTTGATACTCACGCATGCTGGCAAGTGCCTCTAAATTATCTCCAGAACCCGAGCGCTCAAGATACTCTATTAGGTCGTGTAAATTAGCGATGCTGATCACAGGCGCACCCAGATCATCAGCGAGTTGGGTCACCGCGGTTGCGCGAGCGTCGGGCAAGCCCTCAGCTGGTTTTTCCTGATGATACTCCTCTCGATCCATTGCAATGGCCACGCCAACAATTTCCGCGCCAGCATCCTGTATTAGTTGCGCTGCCGAGCGGACCGCTTTGCCCGAGGTCAGCACATCATCGATCATCAGGACACGGCCCTGAATCGGCGCGCCAACCAAAGTGCCGCCTTCACCATGATCTTTCGCTTCTTTGCGGTTATAGGCGACCCCCACCGAATGACCTCGAGCCGACAGTGCCATTGCGGTAGCGACAGCTATTGGTATGCCTTTATAAGCAGGCCCAAACAAGACATCAAACTGCACACCCGAACGGATGATTGCCGCAGCATAAGCTTGGCCTAACTGGGTGAAAGCCGCGCCGTCCGCCACTTCTCCTAAGTTGAAGAAATACGGGCTTAACCGACCAGAATTCAGCGTAAACTGGCCAAATTTCAAGACATTTTGCGCCAGAATGAAATCAATAAACGCGGTTTTTTCTTGGGTGGAAACAGTCATCATCCAGACACACCCAGCGCTGCCGTCTGCAGCGCAATTAACTCTGCTGTCCCTTTCTCCGCCAAAGCGATTAAAGCGGACAATTCAGCGCCCGAAAAAGGGGCGCCTTCTGCCGTGCCTTGAACCTCAATGAACCCGCCCTGATCTAAACAAACCACATTCATATCTGTTTCCGCATTCGAATCCTCGCGATAATCCAAATCCAGCACCGGTACACCTTTATAAATACCAACCGATATCGACGCCACAAACGCTTTGAACGCGCCCTTGACCGGCAGTGTATTTATCGCATCGGCCAAAGCCACAGCACCGCCAGTGATCGATGCAGTACGGGTCCCACCATCGGCTTGTAAGACATCACAATCGATTCTGATTGTACGCTCACCCAGCGCCTTCATATCTACCATTGCCCGCAAAGAACGCCCTATCAGGCGCTGAATTTCAATTGTGCGTCCACTTTGTTTGCCCCTTGCGGCTTCGCGGTCGTTTCGCGTATTCGTCGCCCCTGGGAGCATGCCGTACTCTGCGGTCACCCAGCCCACGCCACGACCTCGCATAAAGCCGGGTACCGACTCCTCAACAGCCGCCGTGCACAGCACTTTTGTTTCGCCAAACTCCACCAACACCGATCCCGCAGCATGTTTAGTATAGGCTCGGGTAAACTTCACGGCACGCATCTCGTCTAGGGCTCGTCCACTTGGGCGCATAATCACTCCTTAATTTGTCTCCATTATAAGAGGACGCGTTAGAATCGCACCTTCGATCTACAAAAAATCATAAGACAGCACAAACAATGTACAGCATGACCGCTTTTGCTAGGGCCACTATCGATACACAGGGCCACCACCTCATTTGGGAACTAAAATCCGTTAACCACCGCTTTCTCGAAACCAGCTTTCGCATGCCAGAGGCACTGCGAATCATCGAACACCCGCTTCGCGAACATCTCCGAAAACGCCTAAGTCGAGGTAAGGTTGAGTGTAATTTGCGCATCGAAGCAATCGAGGCAACCGATGCCATGGCCCTGAATCAAGAAAAGCTAGACGCCCTGATTGTCGCCATTGAACATGTGCGTCAACACACCGCCAATACCGCACCTGTTGACCCTCTAGATCTTCTCAGGTGGCCAGGTGTTATGAGCACCACAATCGGTACTCTCGAAAATCTACAAGCCGGCGTCAGCGACCTTTTCGACAAAGCCTTAGACGACCTAATCCTCGCAAGAGCGCGTGAGGGGGATCAGTTGATCCTGGCAATTGAACAACGGTTGGATCAAATAGACCATTTGCTGCAAACCCTCAAACCGATGACTGATCACTTAGCCCTAAACCAAAAAAATAAGCTTCAGGACCGTCTTGCCCACTTGAAAATTACTCTAGATTCCAGCCGCTTGGAACAGGAGGTCGCGCTATTGGCGCAGCGGGCAGACGTCGCCGAGGAACTCGACCGCCTGGTTATTCACGTCGAAGAAGCGCGCAATCACCTCGCCGGCAAGGGACCTCATGGCCGTCGCCTAGACTTTTTAACTCAAGAACTTAATCGCGAAGCCAATACCCTGGGTGCAAAATCTGTCGCCCCTGAACAATCACAACGCGCCGTCGATTTAAAAGTTTTAATCGAACAGATAAGGGAACAAGTGCAAAACGTTGAATGATGCAATATCTGGCACAGGAACCGGCCAAAACCAATAACTAGGAATCGATCCACTAATGAAAAACTGCTATCTTTATTGCTAGAAGCCGGGGCGATACCTCACGTCTTGTGGGCAGCCTTTATCATCCAACACCTAACCTGTTTATCAACCGGAACGCTGCAGCTATCCCATGAATAAAGGCCAACTACTGCTAGTGTCAGCGCCATCTGGCGCAGGAAAAACAAGCCTAGTGCAAGCCGCGCTTGAAAAAGACGACAGCCTACGGGTCTCCGTATCCCACACCACACGTGCTAAACGCCCCAACGAAAAAGAGGGTGTAAATTACCACTTCATCGATGACAAGATGTTCAATGACATGATCGAGGCGGGCGATTTTTTAGAGTACGCACACGTATTCGATCATTACTACGGCACCGCCCGCACTGGCGTTAATGACTTACTCGCACAGGGCCACAACGTCATCTTGGAAATTGACTGGCAGGGTGCGGCACAGGTTAAAACAACCGCGCCGGAGGCGGTGGGCATTTTCATCCTGCCACCCAGCCCCGCCATGCTCGCGCAACGGCTCACCAACAGGGGACAAGACAGCGCCGAGGTTATCCAGCGACGTCTTAGTGAGGCTAAACTGGAAATGTCCAAAGCGCCCGAATACAACTACATCATCATCAACGACGATTTTGAACACGCACTAACGGATTTTCTTGCCATCATGCGATCCATCAAATTACGCACAAACCTGCAAATCCAGTCGAACCCGGCAGTTAAAGCGATCTTGTCACTCTCCTGACATCACTGTACACTGCGCGGCTCTTTGAATTTCAATCATTCTTTTTTCCGAGGTAAAAAATGGCACGCGTCACCGTTGAAGACTGTTTGGACCATGTTGAGAATCGTTTTGAGCTTGTCATGCTCGCCACCCGACGTGCACGCGGTCTAAGAAGATACGGTAACGATGCGCTGGTGCCTGAAGAAAATGATAAAGCCACTGTTATTGCCCTGAGAGAAATCGCAGCAGGCTTAATTTCCCATGAAATGCTTGACACTCAGGAAGTCTCCCAAGAGGATGAGGAAGTTGAAATTAGCTTTAGCTTCCGCGAAGGAATGAGAGAAAACAGGTTAGGAGATGACGAGTCCTTCTAGGTCAGAATCAAACACACAATCCTACTTTGTTGGCCTGCTTGCCGAGCAGGCTAGACTGACAGAAAATGCAGCCCCCGCTGACCTTAAACTATTAACCGAAAAACTCACCTATCTCACTGATGAGCAAATAAAACTCATCACCAGTGCACATGCTTACGCCAGCCGTGCACACGACGGTCAGTGGCGTCGAACCGGGCACGAATATATCAGCCACCCAACGGCCGTCGCTTCTATATTGGCGGATATGCGCATGGACCATCAAACGCTGATGGCTGCGCTTCTACATGATGTTATTGAAGATTCTAGCACCTCAAAATCCTCCCTTGGCGACCAATTTGGTCGCCCCGTCGCAGAAATTGTTGACGGTGTATCGAAGCTCACAAAAATTTTTTCCAGCCGCGCAGAAGCGCAAGCAGAGAACTTTCAAAAAATGGCTTTGGCTATGGCCAAAGATATACGAGTGATCATGGTGAAAATGGCAGATCGCCTGCATAACATGCGCACGATCGGCGTGATGTCGCCAACGCAACGCAAACGCATTGCTCGTGAAACGCTAGATTTTTACGCACCCATTGCAAACAGACTGGGCATTCACAGCATGAAAACCGAACTTGAGGAGCTCGGTTTTAAGGCACTGTATCCACTTCGGGCGAACCGCATCGAACGCGCGGTTAAGGCGGCCCGCGGCCATCGCACCGAGTTGATGGAGGAAATCACCAGCACCATAACGGCAGCACTCAACCGAGACAGTATTAACGGCACCGTTCACGCCCGAGAGAAACTCACTTATTCGATTTATCGAAAAATGAAAACGCAGCATAAACCGTTTGCTGAAATCATGGACGTCTTCGGCTTTCGTATTGTGGTCGATCAGGTAGATGCGTGCTATCGCACCTTGGGCATGGTGCATAATTTATTCAAGCCGGTAGCGGGGCGTTTCAAAGACTATATTGCCATCCCCAAAGCAAACGGCTACCAATCACTGCATACCTCCTTATTTGGCATGCATGGGGTTCCTATCGAGGTGCAGATTCGCACCAAACAAATGGAGGCTATGGCCGAAAACGGCATCGCAGGACACTGGCTGTACCGAGCTGGCGAAGATGATTTTGAACCCAGCCAACGCCGGGCAAGACAATGGGTTCAGGATTTATTGGAACTGCAACGCCAGGCGGGTAACCCGCTGGAATTCATCGAGAGCCTCAAACTTGACCTCTTTCCCGATGAAGTTTATGTCTTTACGCCCAATGGTGACATCATGGCCCTGCCGCGCGGTGCCTGCCCAATCGATTTTGCCTATGCAGTGCACACCGATATCGGAAATACCTGCGTCGCCTGCCGAGTTGACCGCAGCCTTGCGCCCCTGTCACAACAATTGCAGAGCGGACAAAGCGTAGAGATCATTACCTCTAACGACGCCCGTGTTAATCCAGACTGGCTGACCTTTGTGGTCACCTCACGAGCGCGCTCGGCCATCCGGGTGAGACTCAAAAATCAGCAAGGCGACCAATCTGTTGCGTTGGGAAGAAAGCTCCTAAACAGGGCGCTCGGCAACGCCAATACCAGCATTAATGATTTGGATTTTCGTCGACTGCGACGCGTGTTTACCGAGCTGGGTGTGCGCAAGCTCAATGACCTGCTTGCCGCCATTGGCAACGGCGATTTGATGGCCTATGTCGCTGCGCAAAAATTACTTGCTGCCGATAACCCGGATTACGAAGCCGTTCAAATTGAGGGCGGTGGCCCCATTGCAATTCGAGGTGGCGAAGGGCTGGTCATACACTACGGGCGATGCTGCGGACCCGCACCGGGAGATCAGATTGTGGGGCATATGACACCCGGAAAAGGCTTTGTCGTACACATTGAAACGTGTCCGAATATTACCGAACTTCGCCGCAGGGCAACACGAGAAATCATCCCGGCTCGATGGACATCCAATACGGAAGGGGAATTTCTGACAACGCTCTTAATTAACGTCAATCGGCGCAAAGGCATTCTGGCTGAAATTGCAGCCGAAGTGACCGCGGCAGACGCGGGTGTTGATAATATGCACGTTGAAGAAAGAAGCGCAGAAGTCAGCACCATAGTGATCGGCGTCACCATCAAAAATCGCTCTCATCTGGCCCGCGTCATGCGTCGGTTGCGCAATATTCAAGCCGTTATCAACTTAGCTAGAAAAGCCTTTTAAGGGATTCTTATGACCAAAACAGCCGTGCATAGCCAAAACGCACCTGCCGCAATTGGCCCTTACTCCCAAGCGGTCAAAACATCCGCGAGCCAGACCATTTATTTGTCAGGGCAAATACCGCTGGATCCAGAGACAATGGCATTAGTCAGCGACTCGTTTAGCGAACAGGCACATCAGACATTCTCTAACCTTCGTGCGGTCGCCGTTGCCGCGGGGGGCACACTTGATGACTGCGTTAAGCTCAACATATACCTCACCGATCTCAGCGAATTCCAAACACTCAACGACATCATGTCGGCTTATTTCGCAGCGCCATACCCGGCGCGTGCCGCTTTTGAAGTGAGCCGTCTGCCAAAAAATGCGCTAATTGAAATCGACGGGGTCATGGCTCTGCAGTGAGCGTAGACCCAAACGAACGCATCTCGCTACTCAAAGGCGTCGGCCCTAGGCTCGAATCTACGCTAGCCAAATTAGGCATTTTTTGTTACTCCGATTTATTGCTACACCTGCCAAATCGCTATCAGGATCGCACACAAATTGTTCCCCTGAATCAAGTTGAGGCCGGATCGGAATGTCTGATTGAGGGAGAAATTGTGGATGCCAGCGTCCAATTCGGGCGGCGCAGAACTCTCAAAGTCACGGTGGACGACGGCACCGGCAAAGTTCACTTGAGCTTTTTTCATTTCTCTAAATTTCAGCAAAAGCATCTTGAAAAAACTCCGTACATTCGCGCCTACGGTGAGTTTCGAGCCTATGCTCAACAACTCAGCTGTGTGCATCCCGAATACGAAACATTCAGCGCAGAACCGGATAGCTTCGTACCCACATTATTGCCGATATACCCAACAACTGCCGGCCTGGGGCAAGCACGCTTACGCAATCTCCTGAAAACGCTATGCAATTTACATTGGCCGGATATTGCCGGCACGCCGTTTACTGCGCTGCGTTTCTTACATCAGCCCCCAGCGGGGGCCAGCCTCAGTGATATTGCCAAGGTTCAGGAAAGAATCGCCTTTGACGAATTGACGGCCTATTACCTAGTGATGCAGGGGCGGGCCTTAAAACGCCAACAGGAAACCGCTTTAATACTGCCTCAAGCGGGGGGATTGGGGCGAACGCTGCTCACAAACTTGGGCTTTCAGCTGACCGGCGCTCAGGTGCGCGTCGTACGAGAAGTGTTACTGGACTTACAACAGCCTGTACCCATGCTCAGACTGGTCCAGGGCGACGTTGGATCCGGCAAAACGATCATCGCAGCGTTTGCAGCCATTCGTGCAGCAGAACTCAACTGTCAAACGGCATTAATGGCGCCGACCGAGTTGTTGGCAGAGCAGCATTACCTGAACTTCTCTCAATGGCTCAACCCATTGGGCATCAGCGTCCTTTTGCTGACCGGACAACTGACCGCAAAAGAGCAGCGTGAACGACTCGAAAAAATCAAAAATGGCGATGCCCATGTGATCATAGGCACACACGCCCTATTTCAGGAAAAAGTCGTATTTCACCAGCTAGCGCTATCGATTATCGACGAACAGCATAGATTCGGCGTACATCAGCGTATGACGCTGCAGCATAAGTCAGGGGCTCAACACCGTCCTCATCAACTCGTCATGACTGCAACACCAATCCCCCGGACGCTGACCATGGCACTCTACACAGACATGGATGTTTCTACCATTGACGAACTGCCCAGAGGGCGCCAACCCATCAAAACACATACTGTCCAAAGTGCTAAAAGAGCACAGGTCGTTGAGCGTGTGCGGAGAATCTTGGAACAAGGTCAGCAAGCTTATTGGGTTTGCACGCTGATCGAAGAATCCACGGAGATAGACGCCGTTGCAGCGGTTCAAACGCATACAGCGTTGGCTTCAGCGTTAACCGAATTCCGTATCGGTTTGCTCCACGGACGCATGAAAAGCGACGAAAAAGTGGCCGTAATGCAGGCTTTCAAAACCAAGGAGCTGGATTTATTGGTCGCCACCACCGTTGTAGAGGTGGGGGTAGATGTACCCAACGCAACCCATATGATTATCGAAAACGGCGAGCGACTGGGCTTGGCACAACTGCACCAACTGCGTGGGCGAGTGGGGCGAGGTCAACTTGCCAGTCATTGTTTTCTGATTTTCAACAAAGGGCTCAGCGGCGCCGCGAAAGTGCGCCTCAATGCCATGAGAGATAGCCAGGACGGGTTCTATTTAGCTGAGCAAGATTTAAAGATCCGTGGGCCTGGAGACATTCTTGGGACACGCCAAGCCGGCGAGCAAGGCTTTCGAATTGCAGATTTAAATACACATGCGCATCTCATGCCACGAGTGGTTGAAAAAGGTGAGCTATTGCTCAGCGCAGAAGCCGGGAGTAGCAACGCGTCCCAGATGAAGAATCTTTTGCAAACTTGGGCGCCGACTGACGCTGGCAGCCTGAGCGTCTAATCCCAGCGCCAAGCGCTAGGAGGCGATCATCTTTCCAGCTTCGGGATCGTTAAAAACCTGCAGATCCAGTTCATTTTCGCTTTTCGCCACCGTCGTCGCCACCATGCCATCACCGGTCACATTAACCGCTGTACGCATCATGTCTAAAATTCGATCGACGCCAATGATCAAACCAATTCCCTCTAACGGCAGACCCACCTGGCCCAATACCAGAGCCAACATAATCAAACCCACACCGGGCACTGCAGCAGTACCGATAGATGCTAACGAGGCGGTCAGAATGACCAACAAGTAGTCCTGCGGTCCCAACATAAAGCCATAAAACTGCGCAATAAACACCGTTGCCACGCCTTGCATAATCGCCGTGCCATCCATGTTTATTGTGGCTCCCAGGGGAACGGCAAAAGAAGCAACGCTGTTACTGACGCCAACTCGGTGCTCGACAGTCCTGAGCGTTACTGGCAGGGTCGCCCCGCTGGATGCGCTGGAAAAGGCCACCAACATTGGTTCTCGCATTTTCTTGAGGTAGATCAGCGGATTGACTCCGGCAATAAACCGCAAAAACAGCGGATAAACCAGCATCATATGTAACAACAACGCAGCCACCACGGTCAAAAAATAAGCCAATAGCTTTGTGATCTCCGACCAACCAACGGTTACCCCTAAGGTCACCATTAAACAAAACACACCATAAGGCGCAAGTTGAATGAGCATAGTGACCAGTTTCATCACAATCAGGTTCAAGTCCTCAAAGACCTTCAACACCCGGCGGCCTGACTCTCCTGTTTTGCTCATCGCCAAACCCAAAAGCACCGCAAACAGAATCACTTGCAGCATTTTACCTTCGGCCATCGCCGCGATCGGGTTGCTTGGCACAATATTCACCAAGGTTTCTTTAATGCTGGGCGCATCCTTACCCACAAATTCAGGAGACGGCATATCCTTATCAGCCGCGCTCAGGCCTGGATCGACAATCAACGCCAACGTCAGCGCCAACGTAACAGCCGCGGCCGTTGTCACCAGATAGAGCCCTATGGTCTTGCCGCCCAAACGGCCCACTTTGCCGGTTGCCCCCAAGTTAGCAGCGCCGCAGGTCAAAGAAACTAACACCAGCGGGACAACCATCATTTTCAAGAGCGTGATGAAAATATCACCGCCCGCGTCAATCACTCCATTTGTGAAAAATACGCTCACAATGTGGTCGTCGGTAAAATCACCCCATTGCAGCAAAACACCGACGCACAATCCGACGCCCATAGCGATCAAAATGCGAAGTGTTAGATTCATCAGTGCATCAACCTGCTATATCGCGGTTTGTTTGTCCACGCGCGTCTAACCGAATTAGCCGCAGACCCATCAACATCTACCCGACCTCGATCATTTCAAAATCTTCCTTGCTCACGCCACATTCGGGGCAAATAAAATCTTCAGGTACTGCATCCCAAGGTGTTCCCGGCTCAATGCCTTCCTCTTCACAACCTTCGGCTTCATCATATATCCAACCACACACTATACACTGCCACTTTTTCATCAGCCTACCAATGTCTCCACAGGGGTTTAAAAGGCCAACAACCTAATGGTTAGCCCCCTAAAAATCAATGTTTATCCCCTGCCTTGCCGCGCAAACCATAGCGAGATTCGCAGAATCCCTTTAAAGTTACCACCCCCTGTTGCAGCCTCTCAAACTCTTGGCCGATTTACAAAACTACTTAAAACTCATGCGACTTGACCGCCCCTGGGGCAGTCTTCTGCTATTATGGCCCACCTTGACAGCGTTATGGATTGCCGCAGAGGGTACGCCGGCAGTCTATCTCATTGTGATCTTCACGCTAGGTACGTTTGTTATGCGCTCCGCAGGCTGCGTCATAAACGATTATGCAGACCGGCACGTTGATCGATTTGTAGCACGCACCAAAGACCGGCCGCTGGCCACGGGGGCCGTGAGCCCTCGCCAAGCGCTATACTTATTCTCCGCTTTGGTCACGTGCGCAGGTGTTCTAGTTTTGTTTTTGAATCAGGCGAGCTTCTGGCTTGCCTTGATCGGACTCGGCGTGGCCACATTATATCCGTTCATGAAAAGATGGACCCAACTGCCACAACTTGTGCTTGGCGTTGCCTTCAGCTGGGGCATATTAATGGCCTATACAGCAACCGACACGCCCTTTGAGCAAGCGACCTTTTTAATGTTTGGCGCAAACGTACTGTGGATCGTCGCCTACGATACTCTGTATGCAATGGTAGACCGCGAAGATGACTTGAAAATTGGCATCAAAAGCACAGCCATTTTATTTGGCAGATTCGATCGACTAATCATCGGTACACTTCAGCTCGCCGGGTTATGCTTGTTTTCCATTGTTGGTTGGCAACTAAACTATCAATTTGCCTACTTCATTGGCATTAGCATTGCTGGCGCGTTGTTTATCTACCAGCAGTTTTTAATTCGAAATCGCAGCCAAGAGGGGTGTTTTGCTGCTTTTCTGAACAACATTCAGGTTGGCTTTGCACTCTTTTGCGGCACGCTTATCGAAATTAGTTTGAGCAACGGGTGACGAAAATCCTTCTGCACATAGAACGACATACCCGCTGGATTGATCGGCTGAATCAAATATTGGCCCATCGAGTGCGCTGGTTCGCGTTCGCCATGGTAGTAATCACGTTTTCGATTGCGGCGCTGAGGTATACGTTTTCGATCGGGTCCATTGCGCTACAAGAATCTGTTATGTACCTTCACGGCACGCTCTTTATGCTGGCCATTCCTTATGCCCTGCAACGCGATGATCATGTTCGAGTAGATCTTCTATATAGCCGACTTTCAAAAAAGCACCAAAGCTGGATTGATATCACTGGGCATCTGCTGCTCTTGCTGCCTTTGTGTGGCTTTCTTGTTGTTGTTAGTTTGCCTTATGTAGCCGCCAGTTGGCGCATAGCAGAGGGCAGTTCAGAGGTCGGCGGCATACCCGCTATTTTTTTACTCAAATCTCTAATACCCGCGATGGCAATACTGCTATTTTTGCAGGGTGTGCGGGAAATTGTTAAAAAATTGTCCTGCATAAGTCAGCAGAGCTAACTATGGACTTGACCCCTCTTGCCATGTTTGCCGTTACCTTCGCTGCATTGCTGGCCGGTTACCCTGTCGCCATTACACTGGCCGGTGTCGCACTCATTTTTGCCTTCGTGGGCGTTATCACGGGCGCATTCTCACCCTCGGATTTTGGATTCACCCCCGGGCGTATTTTTGGCACGATCACCAATCAAACGCTGATCGCTGTGCCCTTGTTTGTTTTTATGGGTGTGATGCTCGAAAAAACACGCCTAGCGGCAGGACTGCTAGAAAGCATGGCCCATCTGCTTAAAAATTTTCGTGGTGGTCTGGCTTTTACCGTCATCTTCGTAGGCATGTTAACCGCCGCCAGTACCGGAATCGTTGGCGCAACGGTAGTTACCATGGGCGTAATGTCGTTACCTACGATGCTCAAACAGGGCTACGACCCAGCGCTATCCACAGGCACTATCGCGGCAACCGGCACATTAGGACAAATCATCCCTCCGTCAATATCGCTGGTTCTGCTCGGTGATGTGCTATCTAACGCCTACCAACAGGCTCAATTGAATCTCGGCATCTTTGCTCCAAAATCAATCTCCGTCAGTGATCTATTCGCCGGTGCTCTTGTGCCCGGATTATGCTTGGTCGCCTTATATCTGGGTTATATTTTCCTGCGCGGCCAATTTCAACCCGGCACAATGCCAAAGCATCACTCTGAGCAGACAACCCCGCTACCCATAAAAGCGCTTTTACGGGATTTGCTGCCCCCATTGCTGCTGATTTTAACTGTATTGGGTTCGATCATCGCAGGCTGGGCCACGCCAACTGAAGCGGCCGGCGTTGGCGCCGCGGGTGCCTTCGTTATTGGATTAATCTTCCAGAACTGCAACCTCGCGCAGCTGCGCGAGGTGTGTGAGGCTACCCTTAAAACCACCGCTATGGTGTTTTTCATATTGATCGGGGCATCAATATTTTCTCTTGTCTTCCGCGGGTACGGGGGAGATGAGCTCATTCAATCGTGGTTCGAAAATATGCCCGGAGGCACCTGGGGTGCACTGGGTGTGGTTATGCTGGTGATCTTTCTTCTCGGATTTATCCTCGACTTTATCGAGATTACTTTTGTGGTCGTTCCCATTGTTGGGCCAATTTTATTGGCAATGGGTATCGACCCCATTTGGCTCGGAATCCTTATCGCCGTGAATCTGCAAACCTCCTTTTTGACCCCTCCCTTTGGATTTGCGCTATTTTACTTACGTGGCGTCACCCCTGAGGAGGTTTCCACAACATCCATTTACCGAGGTGTTCTGCCCTATATTGTGATGCAACTCATACTGCTGGCCGCTTTGATGTGTTGGCCGTCAATTGCCACCTGGTTACCCAACTTTCTTTATGGTCGATAGACAATGAATAACGCGATAAACCTGACTGGTCTGAAGATCTGGGACGGACACAACACTTTAGAAGCCGATACATTACAAATTCAAGCCGGCAAGATCACTTTCATCGGTCCGCGCGAAGCCGTCACCGGCCCAACCCAAAACTGCGCCGGGCTCACCGCAATCCCTGGGCTTATTGACGCCCACGTTCATCTAGAACTCAATCCTGACAATCAGAATCCACCATTGCAAACCGACCCTGCTGTCATACCATTGATGCATCAGCGCGCATTTCAAATGGCACAAGCCGGAATTACCACAGCCCGCGACCTCGGCGGGGGCGCATGGTACGAGCTCAATCTACGCGACCAGATTGCCCGCGGCGAGGTGATTGGTCCGCGGTTACTCTGTTCAGGTCAGCCCATCACCTCACCGCAGGGTCATTGCCACTTTTGGGGCGGAGAAGCCAAGACGCTCGCCGAAGCCTTAGCGGTATTGCAGCGACAAGTTGGCAAGGGTGTTGATTTGATAAAAATCATGGCCACAGGCGGACGCTTGACCCACGGCAGTAAACCCACCGATAGCCAGTTCTCCCAAGACATACTCGACGCACTGGTCGCCACCGCACGCAGCCACAAGCTACCGGTTGCTGCACATTGTCATGGCACCGAAGGTATTCATCGCGCAGCCCTGGCTGGAGTAAATACTATAGAACACTGCTCTTGGGTCGGTCGCCAAGGGTGGGCAGGCGACTTTCAAGAAGACGTCGCTAAGGTCATTTTAAATAATGGCATCTGGGTCTCACCAACCGTTAATCGCGGCTGGCAGCGCATGCTTGATAATCCAACCAACGGTGTTCTGCACCGGGTTCGCAGTGCCTATCAAAAAATGTTGTCTATGGGTATCCCGTTGGTGGCAAGCACTGACGCAGGTATCCCCGGTGTTTATCATGCAGACTTACCGCATGCACTACGGGTATTTTCCGAAATAGCGCAGCTCAGCCCAGCGCAGGTACTTCAGACAGCAACCTCAAACGCGGCACTGGCTTTGGGTATCGCCCAGACTACCGGCACACTGGCTATAGGAAGAGACGCGGACGTTCTACTGCTGGACGGCAACCCAATCGATGATCTAAGCGCCGTAACCCGGCCGGTGCAGGTTTATTGCCGGGGTCGAGGAGTTCTCACTGATTGATCTAGCCTCACTTGTCCGCTTCCTTTTTCGAAGCCACTGAATCCGCCGGGGCCTGCAATGAAGGCCACTGCGGGCGGCGCTTCTCAACAAATGCCTGGACACCTTCGGTGTAATCCGGCTCAGTCATCATTTGTTTCAACAACACCTCCGATTCTTCAACAGATGCGGCCACGCTGCGATGTAGATCGCGATAAATTTGCCAACGTGTTTGGCGCAGCGCATTGGGCGAGATTGTTTCAATCATGTTGCGCACATAATCATAAGTTTTGGCCATAAGGGTTTCCGGCGAATGCAGCGCGTTAACAAAACCCAAATCGTGCGCCTCTTCAGACATAAAAATTCGACTGGTCAGCAAAAGGTCATTGGCCCGACCAAGGCCCATAATCCGCGGCAACATCCAACTCAAACCATATTCAGCAGGAAGATTCAGCTTGCCATGGGCAGTGGTAAACTTCACACCCGGCACGGCAAAGCGCAGATCAGCAAAGCAGGCCAAAGCCAAACCGATACCTGCAGCAGGACCGTTAATGGCGGCCACAATGGGTTTACTTAAACCAAAATGGTAGGCAAAAACGGCATCAAACTCGGGCGCTATACCAAATCCAGGCCGCGCAATATCAGCCGAGGTCCCCGCATCATAATGACCACGTCTGGAATGACCTTGCAGCGCTTCAGAGTCTCCTCCAACACAGAATCCCTTGCCACTGCCTGTCACAACAATCGCCCGAACTTCGGGGTCGGTATTTGCCAGCGACAATAAATATCGGTATTCGGTATGCAGCCGACCCGTCCAGGCATTCATGCGGTGCGGGCGGTTAAGCCATAATGTCGCGATGCCACCCGCCACACTATAGAGCGTATTTTTTAGTTCCACTTAAGTAACCCTAACGCGCATTAATATAAGCCTGTTCGCTGATGCGATGGTAGGCGCGAACATCCTCCAAAAAAGCCATGTATGAGTCGTATATTCTCTGGGACAGTTCGTCTTCCATTGCCATTTCAGCCACCACCGTTTTTGCGGTCGTTTTCAGCTGATTAACAACATCGTCCGGCAGTACTCGCAGCTCAACATCATGATCGGTTAACAATGTTTGCAGAGCAGCGTTGTTACGCGCGGTGAATTCACTCAACGTGTCATCATTAACCGCCCTAGTCGCCACCCTGACCATGGCTTGGAGATCCGCCGGCAAGCTGTCCCAAGCCTCTTTGTTCACAATGGCCTCCAGCGTAGAGCCCGGCTCGTGCCATCCCGGATAGTAATAGTATTTAGCCGCTGAATGCAGTGCGAGCGCGAGATCGTTATAGGGCCCCACCCATTCAGTGGCGTCAATTACACCCGTTTGCAGCGCGGTATACACTTCACTACCGGGCAGAGATACTGGCGTTCCACCCGCTCGTTTTAACACCTCGCCCCCTAATCCTGGGATGCGCATTTTCAAACCCTGCAAGTCAGCAAGACTGTTGATTTCTTTGTTAAACCAACCCCCCATTTGGACACCCGAATTGCCGCAGGCAAAAGGTACGAGGCTGAAAGGCGCATAGAGCTCACGCCACAATTCCATACCACCGCCATAGTGCAACCAGCCGTTCATCTCCTGTGCATTCATACCAAAGGGCACCGTTGAAAACATAGCCGCAACCGGTAGTTTGCCCCGCCAGTAATACGCCGCACCGTGGCCCATCTCAGCAGTACCCTGGGAAACAGCATCAAAGACCTCAAACGCACCCACAAGCTCACCGGCACCATATACTTTAATATCCAGACGCCCGTTACTCATTACCCGCAGCTGATCGGCTAACTTTTCAGGCGCTGTACCTAGAGCCGGCAAATTCTTCGGCCAAGTGGTGATTAGCTTCCAGCGAAAAATTTTTTGATCTTCTGCCACCGGGTTCGCACCCGCAGCGCCTTGTTGTTCGGACCCGCAGCCCGCGATAGTTACGATCAAGAAAAGGCAGATCAGTCTAGTCAGTCCCTTAAGCACTTTGTCCTCCATATTTTTGATTTGCGTCAAGGATTAATCTAGCGGCTGAAGGTTAGCAAAACTGACCATCAACCATTTACCCCCAACACCGGGGAAATTGACCTCAACTTTTGCACGCTCTCCATTCCCTTCAATCTGCAAAATAACCCCATCACCATATTTAGAGTGACGGACCCCTTGCCCCATGCGAAAACCGGTTCCTTGATCTACGTCGAACAACGAGCCCGCTGACGTATCCACATAGGGGTGAGAGACGGCCCCGTTCATGCGAACTTCTGTCACCAGCTCCTGAGGAATTTCCATGAGAAAACGGCTAGGGCGATTGTAGTTATCCTGGCCGTGCAAGCGACGCGTTTCCGCATAGGTTAAATACAATAACTGCATGGCGCGAGTAATACCCACATATGCAAGGCGACGCTCTTCCTCTAGCCGCCCAGGTTCTTCAATCGACATCCGGTGGGGAAATAATCCCTCTTCCAAACCACCTAAAAATACCAACGGAAATTCCAATCCTTTGGCCGAATGCAGTGTCATCATCTGCACACACGGCCCCTCGTTGGCCTGTCGGTCACCAGAATCCAACGCCACTTGATCAATAAATTCCCGTAAAACGGACGTTTCAGCGTTCTCGCTGTCGCTCAAGGGGAACACCATCTCACCAGCAAATTGTCGGCAAGCGCTGACCAACTCTTCTAGATTTTCTTTGCGCGCCAAACCGCGCTCACCACGTTCTTGCCGATGGTAATCCATTAACCCGCTGGCCTGAATACAATGCTCGGCCAACTCGTGCAACGCCATACTTTCCACCGCTTCGGCCATATCATTAACTACAGCAACAAAATTACCGATCGTGGTTTGCACGCGACCTTTGAAAAGGCCGTCATTGAGGCCATATTGGCACGCCTGCCATAACGACACCTGACGCTGCCGCGCCAATTGCCGCACCGCCTCTATCGACTTTTCACCGATGCCTCGAGGGGGTAGGTTTACCACCCGCTCAAACGCAGTGTCAGAATGCCGATCGCTCATTAGCCGCATATATGCCAGCGCGTTTTTTATTTCAGCACGCTCAAAAAAGCGTTGGCCTCCATAGATTTGATAGGGGATATTCGATCTTAAATACGCCTCCTCAAGCACACGAGACTGCGCATTGGAACGGTACAAAACCGCAACTTCATTTGCCGTTCCACCCTCATCTAGCCATTGCTGGGTACGTTCCGCAATGAATCTCGCCTCGTCAAGATCGTTATAACCTGAGTAAATTCGAATCGGATCACCTACCGGACCATTGGACCAAAGATGCTTACCCAACCGGCCGGTGTTACGCAAAATTAATCCGTTTGCAGCATCTAATATCGTCTGTGTTGATCGGTAATTTTGCTCAAGCCGAACCGTTTGAACCTCCATAAAATCTTCAGAAAATCGATGTATGTTTTCTATTTTTGCGCCACGCCACCCATAGATGGATTGGTCATCATCACCCACAGCCATGATCTGGCAGCGCTGGCCAGCCAACATCCGCAACCAGGCATACTGAATGGTATTGGTATCTTGGAATTCATCCACTAGTACATGGCCAAACCGCGATTGATAATGATCCAGCAGAGTTGGGTTGTTTAGCCACAGCTCATGACTTCGCAACAGCAGTTCAGCAAAATCTACCAATCCGCCTTGATCACAAATTTCTTCATACGCGCTGTAAATTTGCTTATGGGTAATTTGAAACAAGTCGTCAGACATGGGCAGTTCGCGCGCCCGACGACCCTCATCTTTTTGGCCATTGATAAACCACATGGCCTGCCTTGCAGGCCATTTTTGTTCATCTATAGCAAGGGTTTTCATTACCCGCTTGATCAAACGGAGCTGGTCATCACTGTCTAATATTTGAAAGTTCTGGGTTAGGCCAGCTTCCTTCCAGTGCATGCGTAACAATCGATGGGCCAAGCCGTGGAAGGTGCCTACCCACATGGTACGAGCGGACATATTCAACATATCTTCAATGCGTGCTCGCATCTCTGCCGCGGCTTTGTTGGTAAACGTCACCGCCAAGATAGAGTTAGGTGAGACGTGCTCTACCTCAATGAGCCATGCTATCCGATGCACCAACACGCGGGTCTTGCCGCTACCTGCGCCGGCAACCACCAGCGTATTCCCCAAGGGGGCAGAAACGGCCTGACGCTGTGCGTCGTTCAGTCCGTCAACAATATGAGTGATATCCACTGTAAATTTCTTGGGTAAAGCCACAGTCTAACGTTGATGGTCGGGTATGATCTAGCATAAGCGACATCAATTGATATCAAACCATTGCCAGCAACTGCTTCGGTAACTCATGCTCATCACGTTTTCAAATTTAACCAGGCTTTCTACTTCACCTAGCGTCACCGGGTTCACGCTGGTCTGCTTGCTCGCGTGCTGCGCTTGCGCATTGGCGGAGGAGCGCAGCTGGCAAACATGCGTCGCCAATTTAACGGATGCGGCACAACAACAGGGCACCTTCACACCGCCGGTCGAAACGCTTTTTAAAAACCTGCAACAATTACCTAGGGTCAAGACAAGTGCAAACCGGCAGCCTGAATTCACGCAAACCTTCCACCAATATTATCAACAGCGCGTAACCGCACTGCGTATCGAGCAAGGCCAGGAATTAGCACAAACATACGCCCCTTTACTGACCCGGCTTGAAAAAGAAACTGGAGTTCCCGCACGATATCTTCTTGCTCTGTGGGGACTAGAAACTAATTACGGTCGGTTTTTAGGGCGCATACCATTACCCAGCGCGCTGGCAACTCTAGCCTGCGACAACCACCGCGCGGAGTTCTTCAAGAAAGAATTTCTTGCGTTATTAAAGATTGTCTCCGCAGGCGACTTAACTGAGACACAGATGATTGGTTCTTGGGCCGGCGCGGTCGGCCATATGCAATTCATGCCAACAACCTATCTGGCATACGCCGCCGACGGCAATGGCGACGGCCGCAAGGATATCGTCGCTAGCATCCCTGATGCTCTGCAGTCTGCCGCTCATTATCTGGCGGGCGAAGGCTGGCAGCGAGGGTATCGGTGGGGCCGTGAGGTTAAAATCCCGGAGGGCTTTGACTATAGCCTCACCGGAATAGACCAGTGGCGGTCGCTGGCTTTTTGGCGTGACCTTGGAATTACTGACATTTACAATCAATCACTTCCTCAGGCTGACATAAGCGCCGCCGTGTTATTGCCGAGCGGGTACCAAGGGCCTGTTTTTCTCGTCTATGATAATTTCCAAATCCTCATGAAGTGGAATCGATCACAACATTATGCCCTATCAGTGGGCCGACTCGCCGACCGAATTTCGGGCCGTGCCCCCTTATCAGTCACACCACCCACCACTAAAATCACCCGACAATCTTTAATCGACCTTCAAGAAGGCTTAACAAAGCTGGGCTATGAGACCGGAGGTGTCGACGGCGTTCTGGGGCCGATGACTCGTCGCGCCATCCGCACACTCCAAAAAGAACAGAGCCAAGTGGCTGATGGTTACCCTTCGCAGAGATTATTGAATTTGGTCAAGGCACTTACAATAAATTAGGCGCTGATCATTGCAGATCAGGGGGTATCGCGCCTTTTGTCGATATTGGCCATGATCAAGCGTTTTTCCTCAACCGTTGCGACCAACCACTGACCCACCTCATCTGCACTGCGAAGACAACCCTTGCAGATACCCTCAACGTCGAGTTCACAAATGTCGATGCAGGGCGAGGGGATAAATTCAACGTTCAAATACAGTCCTTCCTTGCTGGCCGGCGGCATTGTGCCATTACTCAACTAGGCGCTCGGCTTAACTCGCCTTTTGCGTTATAGGATAAACTTAAAAAAGACTACAAATAAAGCGCCCCACAAGATCGCATTGAAAAAAATTGATCTAACAAAACTTTTTACATGCGGCCGCATTTTTTCCTCCTCTACCCATTAATCTGAATATCTAACGCCAGATAAAATTCCTTTGATATAGCAACGTCTGCAGAACCGACACGTGTTTTTAGATCCGAAGCTCCAGAGAAAGTCACGATTCGACCTTCATTTTGAAAAACGGTTATGCACTACTCTACCGGCGCTGACTTTAACAAAGCAGTGATTTACTCTTCCTCGTAATTCTCTTCGAGAATTCCTTTTTCTTTTAAAGTCTTTGTGAGTTTTTCTAGGCGCACTAGTGCGACCACCCCGACCATTCCGAACACAAAACCCATGACTGCTAATGCGTCCATTATTTTTTTAGCCTTTGATATAAATAAATTGAACCATTTAAAAACCAAACAACAACCAAACCCCACCAAAGAACAAAAAACCAGTCATTCTTATTTGTACCATTCCATTCCAACCACTCAAATACAAAACCTTCTACAAATAAATCAAATGACAGGAGAACAAAAAAACCAAAAACCCAGATTAAAAAGAAATTAAGGTTGGTTAGTTTATTCATAATTGTTTTAGAAAGAGGGTTCCGTTTTTGAATAAAGAAGTTTCGAAGATGGTGTTAGGTGAAAAGTTTCGCCAGGAAGAGACAAATTGCTATTGAAGATATATTGATAACTGCCCTGATAAAGAAACCGAACCTGCTGTAACTAATATCTAAAGATTTTGAGATGTTCATAAAAACTCCCATCATGACAAACCAAATTGTGAGAAAGTTCTGCCAACCCAAACCCAACAACCCGATTGCTAAATCGTGGAGTGCACCACTTGCTCCAAAAGTAACAACCGACGAAATTGATTTAGGTAGATATCTATTGAGGGGTAAATAGATATATTCAGACAGATAGAACCCCCAAATTGGGTTCCAGTATTTCCAAAACAACACATTGTTTTCTGCACCAAATGAGTTTTCAAGGTTTTTTAATAATGACCCTTTGGCACCAAGGGGTATCCCATTTCTTTTTAAGACATATTCAGACAATGTCATACTTTTAATTCGCTGTTGAAACTTACTCGACAGTCACCGACTTAGCCAGATTACGGGGCTGATCAACATCTGTCCCCTTAAGTACCGCCACGTGGTAAGACAGCAATTGCAAGGGGACGACATAGACAATCGGGGCTAGCAGAGGATGAACATCTGGAAGCGTCACCAGAGTAATGCCAGGTGCTTCTCGAAAATCACTGCCCTGTGCAGCAAACACATAAAGTTGGCCCCCTCGTGCCCGCACCTCTTGAAGATTAGATTGGAGTTTTTCCAATAGGTCATTGTTTGGTGCAACAGCAATCACCGGCATATCGTCGTCAACTAAGGCGAGTGGACCATGTTTCAACTCACCAGCTGGATACCCTTCCGCGTGAATATAGGAAATCTCTTTTAATTTCAGGGCGCCTTCCATAGCCACGGGGAACATCGTTCCACGGCCCAGAAATAAGGCGTGATTTTTTTCGACGAAGTGCTCTGCGATTTCAAGTATCGATTGATCAAGATCCAAAACCTGATCAATCCACGCTTGCAAGCTATGCAACGCACCAACCAGGTCAGCTTCAAGTTCTTTGGCTAAGCCGTGGCGACGGCCCAGCAAAATGGTCATCAGCATCAGATCGGTAAGCTGCGCAGTGAACGCTTTTGTCGAAGCAACACCGACTTCCGTGCCGGCCTTAATCATCAACGCAAGATCACTTTCACGCACCAATGAACTGGTAGGAACATTACAAATGGTGAGCGTCGCAAAAAAACCCGCATTTTTCGCTATCCGCAATGCGGCTAAAGTGTCTGCTGTTTCGCCAGATTGAGAAATGGTCACAAAAAGACTTTGTGGTAAAACCGCCAGGGGGCGGTATCGGAATTCAGAAGCGATCTCCACTTGGCAGGGAATCCCAACCAGCTCTTCGATCCAATAACGCGCAACCGACGCAGCATAAAAACTAGTACCGCAGGCCACTATAGTGACCGCCTGAACACCATCAAAAATGTTTTTCGCGCTAACGCCAAAGGCCGGCTCTAATACCTGAGAACGGCCTAAACGACCCTCAAGGGTCTGATTAATGACTTTAGGCTGCTCAAAAATCTCCTTGAGCATATGGTGTCGGTAATTGCCTTTATCCACATCGTCTCGACTCATCTCAACGTGAACATCAGCTCGCACAACGCTCTGGTCGTCGATATTCCATATCGAAAGGCTGTCTTTTCGAAGCTCTACCAGATCACCTTCTTCTAGGAAAACAAACCGGTCAGTCACAGGCTTGAGAGCCAACACATCGGAGGCAATGAAATTTTCACCAATGCCCTTGCCGATGACCAATGGACTGCCTGAGCGCGCAGCAATAATCCGGCCGGGGTCGTCACTACAAATCACACCTATTGCATACGCACCTTCCAAACGCTTGAGTGTTGCGCGAACCGCATCCAGCAAGACCAACCCACTGACCATGAAGTAATCTACCAAATGGGCAACCGTTTCTGAGTCGGTCTCAGATTCAAAGCGATAACCTGCTGCCTGCAATTCATCACGAAGGATTTCGTAATTTTCAATAATCCCATTGTGAACAACACAGACCCGGTTTGAACGATGCGGGTGTGCGTTTTTTTCAGAAGGTGCACCGTGAGTAGCCCAGCGGGTATGAGCAATGCCGACGTGACCCGCGATTGGGAATTCTGCAATATTGCGCGCTAAAGATTGTACTTTTCCAGCTTCACGTCGCCGGGAAAGTTCACCATCGCCGTCAATCACCGCAAGCCCAGCGGAGTCATAACCGCGATATTCCAACCGGTTGAGCCCTTCAAGCAGAATGGCCGGCACGTTCCGGTCGGCGACAGCACCCACTATTCCACACATGCTATTGTCCTTTTCTCTGATCCGGGCGCACCCAGCCCTTGATATTGCGCTGCTTAGCTCGGCCTACTGCAAGCTCCGTTGGCGCCACAGGCACCGTCACAGTAGAGCCCGCCGCAATGAAGGCACCGTCACCAATCTCCAATGGTGCAACTAGGGTTGAGTTAGTGCCTATAAAAGCACCATCACCGATATGAGTTTGATGTTTGTCAACGCCATCATAGTTGCAGGTCACCGTACCAGCGCCAACGTTAGAATCCGCGCCAATAATGGCGTCACCCAAATAAGCAAGATGGCCGGCTTTGGTTCCCTGACCTAAGTGAGATTTCTTAATTTCAACAAAGTTGCCGACCTTTACGCCCGCATCCAACTGTGTTCCCGGCCTAATGCGGGCAAATGGACCTAAGCTACAATGATCCGCCACGACTGCTTGCTCGATGACGGTATGCGGCAAAATCTCGGTATGATCTCCGATAATCGAGTCAATAATGACCGTGCCCGCGCCCACGCTCACACCCTCCCCGAGAGTGACGTCTCCATGGAGAATAACGTTAACGTCAATAAAGCAGTCCTTGCCTGCGTTAACCGTGCCTCGAACATCAACCCGCTGGGGATCAGCAAGGGTTACGCCACCGCGCATCAGCGCGTGTGCTTGGCGTGTCTGAAAAACGCGCTCCAGTTCAGCTAATTGCACACGATCATTCACGCCAGTCACGTCCTCTGGGAACGGCGCTAAAATGCCTTCAATCTTTACCCCATCAGCCACAGCCAAAGCGATGATATCGGTTAGATAGTATTCTCCTTGGGCATTATTGGGGCGAATTTGAGTTAACCAGGTTTTGAGTGCACGAGTAGGCACCGCCATAATTCCAGAATTGATCTCTCGCAAAGCAATCTGCGCTGGATCTGCATCTTTATATTCAACAATACGGGTTATCGCACCGGACGGATCACGCACAATGCGTCCCAACTCAGCGGGATCGTCAAATACAGACGTAATCAAACCCACCTTTTCAGCCAAAGCGGCATTCACCGCTTGCTCTAGCGTTTCAAGGGCAACCAGCGGGACGTCTCCATAGAGCACTAAGACGACGCCATCATCTGCGATATCAGCGACAGCAAGTTGCACAGCGTGGCCCGTACCCAGCTGTGTTTCTTGGTGTACATATCTGACCTGCTCTCCAAGATGTTTAATCACCTGTTCTGACTGATGACCAACAACGACGGTTGTTGAGCGAGGATTCAGCGCCATCGCCTGTGCATACACATGTTGAATTAAAGTGCGGCCGGCTAATTTATGGAGAACTTTAGCTTGACCAGATTGCATCCGAGAGCCTTTACCGGCGGCAAGGACAATAATGTCAGAGTGCATAAAACGGGACGCCAAAAACTAAGATTGGGCCAGTATATCTCGTTTCAAGGCTTAAAGAGGCGCACAAAATCACACCCTAGATCCACAAGCGTGACTCAAATCGTAACCAAAGCGTTTAGGCTCAATGTTGCGACGCGTGTAACCCCGTTACCGGCGCAACTTGCGTAACTCTTCCAACGTGCGTTGCTGGGCCACCGCTTCCGCAAGCATCGCTGCCGCCGCTGAAAAATCAAACCCAGCGGCTTGATCTCTTATGGCGTTCTCTGCAGCTTCCCTGGCCTCGGCAGCCGAAGCTTCGTTAATATCATCAGCTCTTAATGCCGTATCGGCTAGAATAGTCACCATGCCAGGCTGAATCTCGATATATCCACCAGAGGCAAAAAAGACTTCCTCTGCACCATCCTCAAGCGTTAACGTCACGGGCCCAGGTTGGATCCCGGTCAGCAAAGGTGCATGGCCTGGATGAATACCAAGCCCGCCAATGGTACCCACGGCGGTCAACTTCGTCACCGCACCAGAGAATAACTGACGCTCAGCACTCACAATTTCACAGAGCATGGTAGCCATGTCAGGTTCCTACGCGATTAATTAGTCTTGAGCTTCAAGCGTTTTGGCCTTCTCGATGGCATCTTCGATGCTGCCAACCATATAAAACGCGTCTTCTGGCAAGTGATCGTATTCACCTTCGAGAATTGCCTTAAAACTACGCACGGTATCGTCTCGAGACACAAACTTCCCTGAATTGCCTGTGAACTGTTCCGCCACAAAGAATGGTTGCGAGAAAAACTTTTGAATCTTACGTGCGCGGTAAACGAGCGATTTATCCTCTTCGGACAATTCATCCATACCCAGAATCGCAATAATATCTCGAAGCTCTTGATACCGCTGTAGCATCTGCTGAACATTCTGCGCAACTGTGTAGTGCTCCTCACCGACAATCAGAGGATCCAGCTGACGACTGGACGAATCCAGCGGATCCACCGCAGGGTAAATACCCAGATCGGTAATCGCGCGCGACAGTGTCACTGTAGAGTCCAAGTGAGCAAATGTCGTTGCAGGCGACGGGTCTGTTAAGTCATCCGCCGGGACATAGACGGCCTGAACCGAAGTAATCGAACCTGATTTGGTTGTCGTAATTCGTTCTTGCAACACACCCATCTCTTCAGCCAGTGTGGGCTGGTAGCCTACCGCTGAAGGCATACGACCTAACAGCGCAGAGACTTCCGTACCCGCCAATGTGTAGCGATAGATGTTGTCGACAAATAACAACACATCACGTCCATCGTCGCGGAACTTCTCCGCCATTGTGAGTCCAGTCAGCGCCACACGCAAACGGTTACCCGGAGGCTCATTCATCTGTCCAAACACCAACGAAATCTTATCTAAAACGTCTGCTTCTTCCATTTCGTAATAGAAGTCGTTGCCTTCTCTTGTACGTTCACCAACACCGGCAAACACGGACAGGCCTGAATGCTCAATAGCAATGTTTCGAATCAGCTCTAGCATGGTCACGGTTTTACCGACACCAGCACCACCAAACAAACCCACCTTACCACCACGGGCAAAAGGACAGATTAGGTCGATAACCTTAATACCCGTCTCGAGAATATCGTTGCCGCCTACCTGATCTTCGTATTTCGGCGCCTTGCGGTGAATCGGCATCTTCTCTGCTGCATTGACGGGACCTTTCTCATCAATCGGATTGCCTAATACATCAACAATGCGGCCCAACGTCTGCTCACCCACTGGTACAGAGATCGGCGCACCTGTGTTGGCCACCTCTAACCCGCGCGACAACCCATCGGAAACCCCCATAGCAATGGTACGAACCACACCATCACCGAGCTGTTGTTGAACTTCCAAGGTTAAGCCGGTGGTTGACACCAATAAAGCGTCATAGACCTTTGGAACATTGTCCCGCTCGAACTCAACGTCGATGACCGCGCCAATGATTTGTACGATACGACCGCTGCTCATGTTCTGCCTCTTTTTTCTGAACTCTAGTTTATATACAGTAATCTGCTGTGAACGACATTTAGTGCGACTTACCCATTAGGGCTGCCTACACCGCCGCCGCACCACTGACAATTTCTGCAATCTCTTGTGTAATCGCCGCTTGACGAGCGTTGTTATAAATAAGCTGTAATTCTTCGATCAGCTTTTCAGCGTTCTCTGTTGCGCTTTTCATTGCAATCATTTTTGCCGCCTGCTCGCAGGCGCCGTTTTCAATCACCGCTTGGTAAACCTGAGCTTCGATAAACCGCATCACCAAACCTTCGATAAGCTGGCGTGCATCCGGCTCATAAATATAGTCCCAACGGTGCTGGTATTGATTATCCTCGTCCGGGTCTAACGGTAAAAGCTGACGCACCGTTGGTTGCTGCGTCATGGTGTTGACAAACTCATTACTGGCGATATAAAGACGATCAATTTCACCCGCTTCATATTTGTCTAACATGACTTTGACCCCGCCGATCAAGTCTGCAAGGGCTGGGCCCTCGCCAACATCGTTCATGACAGAGACGATATTGGCGCGCACAGAGCGAAAGAACGGGCCCGCTTTATTGCCAATCAGGCCCAAATCCGTCTCGATCTTTTTGTGATGCCAATCCGCCATTTCTTTGACGATGGTTCGGAAAAGATTCACGTTCAAACCGCCGCACAAGCCCCGATCGGTAGACACCACAATATATCCAACGCGTTTTATTTCGCGTTCTTTCATGTAAATGTGTTTGTGTTCAGGATTGGCGTTTGCAAGATGGCCGATAACAGAGCGCACGCGCTCGCTGTAGGGCTTTCCGTGACGCATTTTGTCTTGAGTTCGGCGCATTTTGCTGGCCGCGACCATTTGCATAGCGCTGGTGATCTTCTGCGTATTCGAAACGCTATTGATCTTGGTTTTTATTTCTTTTCCGACAGCCATCTATGCATTCCGGTTGTTATGAGCGTAAGTCTTCACCGCTAATTAGAAAGACTGTGTGGCTTTGAATGATTCGATTGCACCGCGCAACGTATCAACCACCTCAGCATTATAGGTACCGTTGGCATCAATATCGTTCATGAAATCCGCATGCTCGGCGCGCAAATAACTCAACAACGCAGCTTCAAAATCCAAGACCTTGGCGACCTCAACATCCCGCAAAAAACCTTCGTTGGCGGCAAACAAGGAAGCGCCCATTTCCGCAACGGACATTGGAGAGTATTGCTTCTGCTTCATCAGTTCCGTTACACGCTCGCCATGCTCAAGCTGTCGGCGCGTCGCATCATCTAAGTCAGAAGCAAACTGGGAAAACGCCGCCAATTCTCGATACTGCGCCAGCGCCAGCTTGATGCCGCCAGAGATTTTCTTAATAAAAGGGGTCTGAGCACTACCACCTACCCGCGACACTGAAGTACCAGGATTCATTGCCGGGCGCAGACCAGAGTTAAAGGCTTGCGTTTCAAGAAAGATTTGTCCGTCCGTGATCGAAATAACGTTTGTGGGTACAAACGCAGATATGTCACCGGCCTGCGTTTCAATAATCGGCAATGCGGTCAACGAACCCGTTTGCCCTTTTACCGCACCATTGGTGTGCGCTTCAACGTAGTCTGCGTTGACCCGAGCAGCCCGCTCCAGTAATCGCGAGTGAAGATAGAAAACGTCACCTGGGTATGCTTCTCGTCCGGGTGGACGCTTGAGCAGCAGTGATATTTGGCGATAAGCCCAGGCTTGCTTAGTCAAATCGTCATAGATAATTAACGCATCTTCTCCGTTGTCACGGAAATATTCACCCATTGAGCATCCAGAATACGGCGCAATAAACTGCATCGGTGCTGGGTCTGCGGCACCGGCAACCACAACGGTTGTATACTCCAGCGCGCCATACTCTTCTAGCGTTCGCACTAACGTCGCAACAGTCGACATCTTTTGACCGATAGCCACGTATACGCACTTTATGCCGCTTCGCTTCTGATTAATGATGGCATCAATCGCGATGGCAGTTTTACCAATTTGACGGTCAGATATAATCAACTCACGCTGACCGCGACCTATTGGCACCATTGCGTCCACACACTTCAGACCAATCTGCACGGGCTGGTCCACCGATTGGCGGGCAATAACCCCTGGGGCGACCTTCTCGATCGGAGCCGTCTCCGTTGCATTCAAAGGACCCTTTCCGTCGATGGGATTTCCCAGCGCGTCAACAACACGCCCCAACAGTTCGCGGCCAACCGGTACTTCAAGAATTCGGCCGGTACAGCGAGCGGTCATTCCCTCTGTTAAGCCCTCGTAAGCACCTAGAACAACAACACCAACAGAGTCGCGCTCCAAGTTAAGCGCCATTCCGTAAAGGCCACCGTCAAATTCGATCATCTCACCGTATTGAGCATCAGCAAGGCCGTGTATTCGCACAATACCATCCGAGACACCTACGATTGTTCCTTCGTTTTGTGCTTCTGCTTTGACATCTAAACCTTGAATGCGGTTCTTGATGATGTCACTGATTTCAGAAGGGTTGAGTTGCTGCATCTGAGCTTCCTTTTAAAAATCTATAATTGCTCTAGCGTCTCGGCGAGCTTATTCAGCTTGCCGCGAACGGAGCCGTCGATGACCATATCGCCCGCCCGAATGACCGCGCCACCAATAAGGGCTGGGTCTACACGGGATTCGATCGACACTTCTTTGTTAAATTTGCGATTCAGCGCCTCTTTCAAGGCGTCGCTCTGCGCTGCACTGAGCTCAAATGCGGAAACGACCTCGACCTCGAGGTTTTTAAGCTCTTCAGCACGTAACGCTTCGAATTGCTCACGAACCTCACCAATCAACAGTAACCGGTCGTGTTCCGCCAGCGATTGCAAAAACGCCACGCCACGAGCATCCAATTCGTCATCGCATAATTGCGCCAGTCGTTCAGACTTAGCCCCGGAGGCTAAATCCGGGCTACTCAATAGCCGACTAACCGCATCGTGCTGAACCGTCGCGTCGAGCACTGCCAGCATTGATGACCATTGGTTAAGGCTGTTTTCCGATTTAGCCAAGCTAAAAACAGCATTCGCGTAGGGACGGGCAATGGTTGCAAGCTCTGCCACCGCTTAGAGCTCTGCGGCCAAACGATCGAGCATGTCGTTGTGCTTTGACGCATCAACACTGTCTTCCAGTACTTGCTCTGCTCCGCTGATCACCAGCGTAGACACCTGAGCGCGCAGCACCTCTTTGGCCCGATTTATTTCTTGATCAATTTCGGCTTTCGCGGCATCCATCAACCGTTCACCTTCTTCGCGCGCTTCGGTTTTGGCTTCTTCCACCATTTGGCTCGCACGTTGCCGCGCCTGCTCCAAAATATCTGCCGCAGCGGCTTTGGCTTGTGCCATTTCGGCTTCAGCACCACTTGCTGCTTCCGCAAGTTTCTTTTCAGCCTCTTCAGAGGCACGCAAACCTGCGGCGATGGCTTCTTGTCGCTCACGCATCATACCGACCAAGGGTGGCCAAATGAACTTCATGCAGAACCAAACGAAAACGGCAAAGGTGATCGATTGTCCTAACAAAGTAGCGGTTATGTTCATCGCACTTCTCTAATTTATGAATAGGTTTCGAAACGTCGAGCCAAACTGTTTCCTGGCGTGGCCCGACAGCCGGGTCCTAAGCCACGGCGAAAATAACGTAGAGGCCGATACCGACAGCGATCATCGGGACAGCATCAACGAGACCTAAGACGATGAACAATTGGGTTCGCAGCATTGGCAGTAACTCGGGCTGACGCGCAACGCCTTCCAAAAACTTACCGCCCAGTACACCTACACCCACGGCAGCCCCAACCGCACCAAGACCCATCATCAGTCCACCCGCGATATATAAAAGACCTGCTAATTCCATGATTACTCCAGTTTCGAGTTGTTGTTGGCGGCTAGCGCCGCAAAGCATCCAAAAGACGCGCTAAGATCATCAGTGCTCTTCCACGTCATGGGCCTGAGCGAGATAAACAATTGTCAATACGGCAAAGATAAAAGCCTGCAAGGTAATGATCAAAACGTGGAACACCGCCCACAGCCATTGCAAAACTCCGCCAAAAACAAAATACACAGCGCCGGCTCCGAACATCAGAGCAATTAGGATGAAGATCATTTCACCGGCGTACATATTGCCAAACAACCGCAAACCCAACGACAGCGGCTTGGCAATCAAAGTCACGCCTTCCAATATCAGGTTAACAGGCGCCATGATCGGGGGAAAAGGGTGAAAGCAAAGCTCTTTCAAAAAGCCTATGCCTCCTTTGCACTTGATGCTATAGAACAGGATCAGTGCAAAAACAGTCAGCGCCATCGCCATCGTGATATTCGGATCTGTAGAAGGCACGATTTTCATGTAGGGAACACCCAACAGCTGCGCCGTGTGCGGAATCCAATCCACTGGGATCAGATCCATTAAATTCATCAAAAAGACCCAGACGAAAATAGTGAGCGCCAGCGGTGCAATCAAATCATTTTTATGATGGAAGATACTGTCCGTCGTTTCTTCAATGAATTCCACAATCATCTCAACGCCGTTTTGCAATCCACCGGGTACTCCCGCCGTGGCGGCGGTTGCAACTCTGCGAAATATAAAGGCAAAAACGAGACCCAACCCTATGGACCAAGCCATAGAGTCAACATTGATCGACCAAAACCCCATCGCAGCGGCTTCTTCAGCAGTTTGAGCAAACCCCAGCGTACCGTCGGGCAATTGGCCAAAGGTCAGGTTGGTCAAGTGATGTTGAATATATTCTGCAGTGCTACCGGCCATTAATCTTCCTAACTTCGTTCAGCGCAGCTTAGCGCCGCTCAAGTAACCTAACTGCATGACCACAAAAGTCACAAAAAAACCGATTGGCTCTATCGCCTGCGTCACCAAAAACAGAGCCATTAAAACAATCGTCAGCACGCTCTTTAACGCGGAATGCAAAAGGATCCGCGTTGGGTTCAATGTGCGGCTCTGTACCCAAGCAAAATATGCCCCGGGTAATATCACCGCAACAGCTGCAAGTCCTGCTGCATGACCCGAAGCGTTGTCCGCCACAAAAAAAAGCAAAGTAGACAACCCGCCCAAAACACCCTGAACAGCAATTATTTTAAATGCGACGTTCACTGTGAGCCTTTCACCAAATCTAAAGGCCTGATTCAAGCGGCGCGAATTATAGAGAAGCTATTCTCACCATTCAACAGGGAGCTGCGATAAACGACCATAATTTGCAATCTCTTAATCCTGCGTAACCCCCAAATGCTTAAGAATGCCGTCCAATTCTTCAAGATTTGCATAAGTTAACGTGAGCGAACCTTGGCCCTGGACGGAGTATTTAATTTTCGCCACTGCGCCTATTTTTTCTGTAATTTGTTGCTCAAGTCGCCGAACATCCGGGTCGGCAACCTCCGCGGTCGTTGTATGGTTTGCTTTTGCTGGCTGCCCTAATTGGCGTATCAAATTCTCGGTTTGACGAACGGACAGCCCTTGGTCAGTCACACGCTGGGCCATCTGGTCTTGGGCTAACCCATCTAAGGCCAAAAGCGCTCGGGCATGACCCATTTCCAGCTCACCATGTTCCAATAACCGTCGAGTGAAAGCGCCTAGATTCATAAGGCGTAATAAGTTTGCGATTGCCGCTCTGGACTTGCCAACGGCATCCGCGATTTGTTGTTGTGTCAGTGCAAATTCATCGCGTAAACGAGCCAGACCCATAGCCTCTTCCATAGCGTTAAGATCTTCACGTTGCATATTTTCAATCAACGCCAAAGCGGAAGCTTCTTGGTCAGTAACCGTCTTGATCATCGCAGGAATGGCTGTCATTCCTGCCAACTGAGATGCTCGCCACCGTCGTTCACCCGCTATTAATTCATATCCCCCCTGCGGGCGTTGTCTAACCACAATTGGTTGCATTAATCCTTGTTCACGAATTGAATTAGCGAGATCTTGCAACGCATCTTGAGAAAAATGCCGCCGGGGTTGGTAGGAACTGGGCTGAATTGATGCAATTTCGATTTCTGAAAAGGCATTCAACGTTTTTGATTCAACCTCATCTGGCGTGAATTCCGCAGAGATGCTGCGCTCCGAAAGCAACGCATCCAACCCTCGGCCCAATCTTTTTTTACTCATGACAATCAGCGCCCCATCGCTCAATTTCATTCATCGCCGCGGGCACAATTGCTTCACGGCTGCACCACTCACACCCATCGCCTGAGGCATAAGAGCTAATCCGGTAACTGGTGCTTTTGGCAAAACTCTCCCGCCAACGCCATATAGGCCACAGCACCCCGCGAACTGCGGTCGTAGAGAATGGCGGGTAAGCCGTGAGAGGGCGCTTCCGCCAACCGAACATTGCGAGGGATCACCGTGCGAAACACTTGATTACTAAAATGTTTAATGAGTTGCCTGGACACGTCTCGAGTCAAGCTGTTGCGAGGATCATACATGGTTCTGAGAAGCCCTTCGATGACCAAATTCGGGTTTGCATGGGCCTTGACCCCATCGACGGTATCCAACAAAGCGGTTAACCCCTCTAGAGCATAATATTCACACTGCATCGGAATGAGCAGACCGTTTGCAGCAACTAACGCATTTACCGTTAAAATACTTAAACTGGGTGGGCAGTCGATAATGATGTAGTCGTAGTGACTGGCCTGTTGATTTAAGCTGTCCCTAATCACATATTCACGACGTTCACGCGCCATAAGCCCAATCTCTGCAGCCGTTAAATCTATATTTGAAGGTAGTAAATCGAAACCACCCTGACCAGATTTAACAATACGGCTGAGGGGTTCCTCCGCCAATAACCACTCGCACGTTGTCGCATCAAGCGCATTTTTATCAACACCACAACCCATAGTCGCATTGCCTTGAGCGTCTAAATCAACCATCAGGACCTGCTTACCAAGCGCAGCCAAAGCAGCACTCAAATTTACGCTGGTGGTCGTTTTACCGACGCCGCCTTTTTGATTGGCTACTGCCACGATTCTGCTCATGAATACCCAACTTCTTTTGTATGGCGGTACAAGGAAACAATCCGGTGGCGTTGGTTAATCCCAGGAATGTCGAAATAATGCGCCTGATGGACCACCTCATCACCCCCTAAATTCAATGTGTATTTCTTCAAGGGCGGCTCTAAAGCAACATCTTCAGAAGGCTGCGCTTCTTCTTCGCAAGACATAGGGGCCGTTTGTGTTCGCTCGTAAACTAAAATCTTTCCCTCGGCTTCCATATATCCCTGCGCCATCTCCCAGATACTGTCGGCTGTAGTAACGCCACGCGCAACCACAGTATCTACCGGCGTCAAATGAGGAAATACATCTCGTCCCAAGTCGCCTTCCCAAACAACCACATTAGATAAATTAAGCGATAGCTTTACTTGTTTTAAAAATCGAGCTCGCCGTGCACTTCGATCACATAAGATAAACTGTTTGCTCGGTGACGCGATTGCCAGAACCACTCCCGGTAGACCAGCACCAGAGCCCACATCTAACACCCTGTTGCCACTGAGCAGATGTAACCCTGACAAACTATCAAGCACATGACGATCGGCCAGTCGGCCAACATCTTGCCGCGAGACCAGGTTAAACACTTTATTCCACTTTTTTATCAGCAGGATAAATTGCTCAAGCTGGTCAACTTGAAAATCCGTCAGCTGAACTTGTAACGAAGCTGCACCTCGTTGCAGGCCATCAGTTAAAGTACTCAGTGGACTGCAGCCTTTTTTGCATGCACAAGCAGAATAGACAACGCCGCCGGCGTCATCCCGGGAATCCGCGCCGCGCGCGCCAGTGTCGCTGGCCGATTATGAGCAAGCTTCTGGCGGAGCTCGTTCGATAATCCATCAAGAGATGAGAAATCCATATCTTCCGGAATCTGCATGCTTTCATGTCGACGAATTTTAGCAATCTCATCGTCTTGTCGAGAAATATAGCCGGCATATTTAGTCTCGATTAGCACTTGGGAAATCAACACTGGTGACACTTCTGGCCAAGCCGCCTGCAGATGTCTGGCAGTGACTTCTGGACGCTTAAGGATTGAGGGCAGGGGCGTGTTTTTAGTTAACTCGACTTCAAAACAGCTCGCCATTTCCGAACCTGGCGTTACCCAAATCTGCTCTACTTGCTTCTGCAGAACCTTCAGTTCATCCATTTTTGTTCTGTAATGTTTGGCGCGCTGTTGCCCAACAACACCCAAATCTATGCCTCGTTCAGTGAGCCTTTGGTCTGCGTTGTCTTCTCGCAGGCGCAAACGGAATTCTGCGCGGCTGGTGAACATCCTATAGGGCTCACTGGTGCCCAGTTGTATTAAGTCGTCTATCAGAACCCCTATGTAGGCCTCATCGCGCCGAGGCTCCCAAAATGGTTGGTTCTGTACAAACAGCGCCGCATTAATGCCGGCCAGTAATCCTTGTGCACCCGCTTCTTCGTAGCCGGTCGTGCCGTTAATTTGACCCGCAAAAAAAAGCCCTTCTACCGCTTTTGTCTGTAATGAATATTGCAAATCTCTCGGATCAAAAAAGTCATATTCGATTGCATATCCTGGACGCGTAATGTGGGCATTTTCGAAACCCTCTATGCTGCGAACAAAGGCCAGTTGGGCATCAAAAGGTAAGCTCGTTGAAATTCCGTTGGGATATAGTTCTGTGGTGCCCAGGCCTTCAGGCTCTACGAAAATTTGGTGGGTCGTTTTATCTGCAAAGCGCACTACCTTGTCCTCAATACTGGGACAATATCGCGGTCCAATGCCTTCAATTGCCCCGCTGTACATAGCAGAGCGAGACAGATTTTCTTCAATGATTTGATGTGTTTTGGGGTTAGTTCTTGTGATGTGACAGGCCACTTGTTCGGGATGATCATCTCTACTGTTCAACGCAGACATCACAGGTCTTGGATTGTCACCATGCTGAGATTCAAGCCGATCAAAATCTACGGTTCGTCCGTCAATACGTGGCGGTGTGCCTGTTTTCAGTCGACCTACTCGAAAGGGCAGTGCGCGTAATTTATCAGCCAATGCAATCGACGGCGCATCACCTGCTCTGCCGCCCGCGTGACTTTCAACGCCAATATGTATTTTGCCGCCTAAAAAGGTACCCGTAGTCAGCACAATAGTCTGGCACCGAAACGTTAACCCCATCTGAGTGACAACACCTTTGACCCGGTCCCCTTCTATGACAAAGTCGGTAACCGATTGTTGAAATATTTTGAGGTTGTCTTGATGTTCTAACAATTCGCGCACGGCAGCACGATATAGAGACCGGTCGGCCTGAGCGCGTTTAGCCCTAACCGCTGGTCCCTTGCTGGCATTTAGCACTTTAAAATGAATTCCCGCTCGGTCCGTCGCTCGAGCCATCAACCCATCCATTGCATCTATTTCGGCAACGAGGTGGCTTTTACCAATGCCACCCACCGCGGGATTACAGGACATCTGGCCGATGGTTTCAATATTTTGCGTTAACAACAGAGTAGCTGCGCCCATACGCGCTGCAGCCGCAGCCGCTTCAGTACCTGCGTGCCCACCACCAACAACAATGACATCAAAATGGTCGGGATATTGCATGTTCTTCATTATGTTTTAAGGTTGATCAGACGCGTTCGGGGCTAGAGTATAGTGCGTGCCCAGTAAACTCACCTAATTCATTTTCCAATACAAAATTCGCTAAATATTCTGCCAAGCAAATCATCTGGTGTAACCGCACCTACAATCTCGCCTAACGATTGATGCGCCAAATTCAGTTCTTCTGCCATGATTTCAATTGCTTGATGGCCGATTATTTCTTTACGGCTCAACATTAAATGATGCAGCGCGTCATCGAGCGCCTCTAAGTGACGAGCGCGCGCGATAAATATCGTTTCAGACGGGGTAACCCCCAAAATCTGCAAAATGCCATCTTTGAGCTGTTCTAAGCCTGACGATTGTTTTGCGGATATCCAAAATACAGGATACTCATTGATATGAGAATTTACTGGTCGATCGGGACCTAAAAGGTCAACTTTATTCATTACAATAATGATAGGAATGTCAGGCTCTATAGAGATCAAAAGACCCGATATGTGTTTTTCCCATTCATCCGGTGGTAGTTGATCAGCATCAATAATCACTAATATGAGATCGGCCAATTTTGCTTGCTTTATTGCCTTTGCGACGCCAATTTTTTCGATTTCATCATCGCTATCGCGCAACCCAGCGGTATCGACCAAACGCACCGCCATGCCTTTGACTAACAAATCTACTTTAAGCAGATCTCTGGTTGTTCCAGGAATGTCGGTAACAATGGCTGTTTCTTCGCCTGACAAACAGTTCAACAAACTGGATTTTCCTGCATTAGGTGCGCCAAGCATCGCAATCGCCGCACCATCATTAAGACGCTGCCCTTGTTGGCATTCACGATATAAGTGCTCAAGCTGAGCAATCAATTGCGAAATTTTTTGTTCAAACTCAATGTCTTGTAAGAACTCAATATCTTCATCGGGAAAATCTATACAAGCCTCTACCCGCATACGCAATTGTGCCGTGGATTCTGCTAATTGATTAATCTGCTGGGAAAAAACCCCTTGAAGCGAGCGCATGGCTGCTTTTGACGCAGCAACCGATGTACTAGAAATTAAATCGGCAATTGCTTCTGCTTGAGTTAAATCTATTTTTCCGTTTAAAAAAGCGCGCTGACTAAATTCTCCAGGCTGAGCGAGCCTGGCACCTTGATGACAGACGGTATCGAGTAACCGCTGCAGTACAACGGGGCTACCGTGGCCGTGAAATTCAACAACTTCTTCGCCCGTGAAAGACGCGCCATCTTGAAAAAATAAAACAATCCCCTGATCGATAACTTCATTTTGACTATAAAATTTGGTGTAAATAATTGTTTTGGGCAGCAATTTTTTTTGACAAATGGTCTGTCCGATCACCTGAGCTCCGGCCCCTGAGACACGAACTATACCGACACCCCCTTGGCCAGCAGGTGTCGCAACGGCTGCAATTACATCATCGGTAAGGCCAGCACTCACGGCGGCACGTTATGATTTGGTTGGAAGGTTTTTCTCAACCTGTTTATATATATATTGTTGCTGAGCAATGGAAAGAACGTTATTCACCAGCCAATATAAAACCAGTCCGGCAGGGAAAAACAGAAATAAAACAGTGAACATAATGGGCATCATCTTCATCATTTTGATTTGCAGCGGGTCACCCACCTGAGGATTGAGCGTTTGCATCCAATACATGCTTGCCCCCATCAACAAGGGTAAAACAAAATAAGGGTCCATAACGGCAAGGTCGTCGATCCAGAAGAAGAAAGGCGCCTGGCGTAGCTCAACCGATTCAAATAACACCCAATAAAGCGCGATAAAAATAGGCATTGGCAAAATCATAGGTAAACAACCACCGAGAGGATTCGCGCCCTCTTTTTTGTACAGCGCCATCATTTCTTTGGACAGTTTTTCCCGATCATTAGAGTAACGTTCCTGCAAACGTTTCATTGCTGGCGCAACCCGTCGCATATTCGCCATCGATCGATAACCCGCCGCAGACAGCGGGAATAGAATTGTTTTAACGACAACCGTCAACAATATAATCGCAACACCCCAATTACCCACGATGGCATAGAGCCAATCTAGCAAGTAAAACAGTGGTATCGCTACCCACCACAGGAACCCGTAATCCACGGTCAAATGCAAATTTTCAGCAATTTCTTCTAACCGTTTCTGGTCTTTAGGACCCGCATAAAACTTTGCTTCCCAGACACCCGTTTCTCCGGGGTCTATTTCTTGTAAAACGCCTGTATACCCAAAAATATACGTACCATCGGCACTTTTGCGTCCACTAAAACGATTGAGTTGGTCAGCGGGTGCCACCCAAGCCGATAAGAAATAATGTTGTAAAAATGCAACCCATCCCCCCTGAATGGTGACGTCTAAGGGCCCATCATCATCAATATCATCAAAATCGACTTTTTGGTATCGGTCCTCGGGAGTAGTAAAAGCCGCCCCTAAATAAGGTTGCGGCCCCAAGGCCATCGTTTCTTCGTTAAGCGGTTCGCGAGTGTCTCTTTTAATTTGTGCATACATCGCTGCTTGCTTAGTTGCAGATGTGTTGTTCTCCAGGTGATATTCAACATCAATTAAGTAGTCGTCACCTCTAAAGCGAAATATTTTTTCGACTCGAGAGCCATTGAATTGGGCCGCTAATACCAATTCTTTTTCCGCGCCATCTTCAACATTGAGTTGAGTTGTCCGAGCGGTGTATACCGGTCGACCGTTTGAACTCGAATCGGGGCCGTCGGGTCCAATAAGGCCGCTTTGGGCAATATACGTTTGCGTCGGAGATCGTTCGAGCAGCAGATATGGTAAATCTGGCTGATCTAGCTGCACTGGAAACTTCGGTAGTTGAACCCTCACAATGTCTCCACCGACTAAATCGATCCAGACTTTCAGAGTAGGAGTGGTGATCTCTACCAGTTGAGATGAGGCATTTGCATTGGGTGATAACGCTTGAACAGACTTTTTAATTGCTGCGTTTACGACAGAGCTATCTGAAGGGATATCCGAATCAGCTTGATTAGATCCGGTTAAAGTCCCGATTTCAGGTATTTGGTCTTCAGGTAAGGCTTCCGCAGAAGACCTCACCGTGGAAAGGGGTGCATCGCTGACTTGAAATGATTCCCGGGCATCTTGTGCGTCGGTGTTCCAAGCTAAGATCATCAAATAGCCAACCGCAGCAAGCGCTATGAGCAAGACAACTCTTTGGATTTCAGGGGGTAACATGAGACTCCGACTTTAACGTTGATGAATGGAGTTAGAAGTACTGGAATTAATTCCGTCAGATAACTGTGAATTGACACTTTGCTCAACAAGCAGCCGATCATTAACCGGCACTAGATCTACACCACCTGAATGAAACGGGTGACACTTGCTGATGCGGCGTAATCCTAACCATACGCCCTTTGTTGTCCCAAATCGGGAAATTGCCTCAAACGTATAATGCGAACACGTGGGGTAAAACCGACACTGGCGGCCAATCCAAACACTCAGTGTTACCTGATAAACGCGGATTAATCCCAATGCAATGGTTTTTGTGTAATGACTAATTATTCTTGTAGTTGGATTGTTCATTATCCAACCCAAGATTCGTGTGTTTTTGATTTTTCTATCAACAACGCACTGTTGCATTCTTTTGAAAATATAACGCTTAGCATGAGTATTGGCCTAGACGCCTGGCACCTTGTTTACCTTCTTCATTCGTTTAAAGCAGTTGAGTAAACAAATCTTGAGTTTTTCATCGGAGATAGGTCTAAAAATTTGCACAACGATATCAAGTTGTTGTATCTCGTGCGAATGCTTCCTAAAAGATTCACGGATAATTCTTTTAAGTCGATTGCGCCGGCATGCTTTAGGATTACCACGTTTGCTAACTACTAGACCCAGTCGTGCTTGAGGGTAGTTTGAGGCTATCGCCCTAACTCGGATACCCTGGTCAGATAAGTTGAATTCGTGACTACGGAAAACCGCCGTAAACTCTTCTGATTTGAGTAGCCGAGCAGAGCGTGGAAATGATGCTTCCAAACTTGCAGCCGGCGTCAGGGCGTGCAGTATATCGCGTATCGACGAGTCAAACCGTCAATCGTTTACGTCCTTTTGCGCGGCGAGCGTTTAGTACTTGTCTACCAGCTTTTGTAGCCATTCGTGATCTGAAGCCGTGAGTGCGCTTTCTTTTGATTGTACTGGGTTGAAAAGTGCGTTTCATAGCAGAGTGACTCTAGGGGCGGAAAATCGGGCCGCGATTCTAAGAATGATGTGCGCGTGTGTCAAATAATAAAAGTTTTATATATTGAATATGACTTGTTGTTACTTGTTATGCGGAGAACGATCAGGGGATAACACCGCGATACGAAGCTATGGATGTTGTCTTAGGCTCGCGAGTTGTTGTGGAGAATGCCAGTTTAAAAGCAGGGATAAATTTATTAAGTGTGTGGATAACTTTTGGTGTATAAGTTATCCACAGGTTGTTCTCAAACTTTTACACAATGGTACAAACAATATTGCTAAATGTTTGACTTGATTTCGTGCGTAAGCACTTGAATATATTAGGGTAAAATATGGGCGTGATTTTTGTTGAATCAATGGATATCTATTTTAGATGGTTGGGCTTAAATTACGGCTTCTAGAGCCCGGTTTGCGATCCGGCGGTGTGATATCCCGGGTTTAGGCGATAGGTGGGTGGCGGGATAATAATAATATCGATTTAACGAACGATTGGTGCGGCTGTTAAGCTTGGGGGAATTCTTGATTCAAAATGTATGGCAACACTGCCTTAGGGAGCTCTCAGATGAGATTCCCAGTGATGAATTTGAAACATACATAAAACCTCTGCAGGTGGTTTTTGAAGAAGAAACTATCCAGTTGTACGCGCCGAACATTTACGTTGAGCGTGAAGTAAGTAAAGCTTATTTATCTCGGATAACTGATTTAATCAGCAGGGCGCAAGGCGCGGATGAAACATTAAATATCATGGTCGGCGTGGGGCATCGCCCCGCCTTAGAACCAGTTAGAGCTGGATCACAGCCTGAAATGTTAAAAAACGGCGATGTTGCCAATAAAGCTAACAACCTAAATAAAGATTTTTTACTCGAGACGTATGTCGAGGGTAAATCAAACGAGCTGGCTAAGGCGGCCGCGTCTCAGGTGGCAAGCCACTCTGGCGTAGCTTATAACCCACTGCTGCTTTATGGCGGCGTAGGCTTGGGTAAAACCCATCTCATGCAGGCCGTTGGAAACGAAATATTAAAAACCAATCCGGCAGCGAAAGTTCTTTATTTGCATTCTCAGCGGTTTGTTCAGGATATGGTAAAGGCCTTACAGCAGGGAACGATGCAACAATTTATGTCCTATTATCGGAACATAGACGTTCTTTTAATAGACGATATTCAGTTCTTTGCTAAGAAGCTCCGTTCCCAAGAGGAATTTTTTCACGTTTTCAACGCGCTGTTAGAAAATGGTCACCAAATGGTACTGACCTGTGATAAATACCCTCGGGAGATAGACGGTCTGGAAGATCGACTCAAGTCGAGATTTGTATGGGGGTTGACGGTGGAGGTTGAGCCTCCAGACCTAGAGACGCGGGTAGCCATTTTGTTGAAGAAGGCAGAGGCCGACGAGGTGTTGTTGGAACCTAGCGTCGCGTTTTTTATCGCTGAGCGGATCCGTTCAAACGTACGTGAGCTAGAGGGTGCACTTCGTAGAGTGGTAGCCAATGCTAGATTTACCGGGGTCCGGATCAGCGTTGAACAAGTAAAAAGAGCGTTACGCGATTTATTTGTCATTCAAGATCGGCAAATATCGATTGATAACATTCAGAAGGCAGTGGCGGCCTATTATAAGATTAAGGTTTCTGATTTGCTGTCTAAACGCAGGACGAGGAGTATTGCCAGGCCAAGGCAATTGGCGATGGCATTAGCGAAGGAATTTACAAGCCATTCACTGCCTGAGATAGGGGAAGCGTTTGGTGGTAGGGACCATACAACGGTATTACACGGCTGTCGCAAAGTGGCCGAGTTGCGCGAAGTCAGTATGGATATTGCTGAAGATTATAAGAATCTTAGTAGAACACTAGGTGGCTAGGCGGCAGGATAGATAATGAAATTTAAAATGCAGCGTGAGCAAATGTTGCGCGCTCTTCAGTTGGTGACTTCCGTCGTGGAGCGAAGACAAACGCTGCCAGTGCTTGCGAACATTTTAGTGGTAGCGACGGAGGATAGGCTCGAAATTACGGGAACCGATTTGGAGGTTCAGTTGGTTGCGAGTTGTGATGCCACAGTCGAGCAACCGGGAGCAGCAACAATGCCTGCTCGAAAACTTGCTGATATATGGCGGTCTCTTGGAGATGGCTCTGAAGTTCAAGTCTCGATAGAAAAAGATCGGGCGCTGGTTCGTTCAGGCAGAAGCCGTTTTACGTTAGCAACGCTGCCGGCGGCCGACTTTCCAAAGATAGACGTTGGCGAGGCCGACACTCGTTTATCAATTAGTCAAAACGATCTGCGTACGATTATCGACGAGGTTGGTTTTGCCATGGCTCAGCAAGATGTGAGGTATTTCTTGAACGGCATGTTGCTGGAAGCCACGCCGAGCCACGTTAGGGCCGTTGCTACCGATGGACATCGTCTGGCTATGAGTACTTGCGAGGTCAGTGCGATGGAGACCGGCGCCGGTAAGAGTGTCATCGTGCCCAGAAAAGGTGTGTTGGAGCTTGGGCGTTTGTTAGAGGGTGTTGACGAAAAAGTGGCACTGCAAATAGGAGATAATCACCTTCAAGCCAGCGTAGGTACCTTTACGCTGACCACTAAGCTGGTGGATGGTCAATTTCCCGACTACCAGAAAGTGGTACCGTCAGGTAGTTCGCGTTCGTTGGTTGCTGATAGGGAGACACTGCGTCAAGCGTTTCAGCGGGCATCGATTTTGTCGAATGAGAAGTACAGAGGGGTGCGCCTGATCATTGATGGCGACCAGCTGGTTATCCAAGCGAATAACCCTGAGCAGGAGGAGGCAGAAGAGACCGTTTCTGTAGAGTTTGCGGGAACAACGCTAGAGATCGGGTTCAACGTAAGCTATTTGCTGGACGTTCTTGGTTCACTTACAACAGATGCTGTTAAATTGAGTGTTTCGGATGCCAACAGCTCCGCGTTATTGGAAGGCGTTGGTAATGACTCAGCGCTGTATGTTGTCATGCCAATGAGGTTGTAGCCGGAATATCCCCGGTGTATCTGAACACGCTTACTGTTACGAATGTCCGGAATCTAGAGGATCAGGCTGTTCTGTTTGATCCTTTTCTCAATCTTATCTCCGGTGCAAACGGTGCTGGAAAGACGGCGCTATTGGAAGCTATTAGTCTTTTGGCCAGAGGCCGGTCATTTCGAACGACGCGCACCGATTCGGTCATTCGCAGAGGGGCAGATTCCGCCACCGTTCATGGGCTCGTGACTGGAAAGAGTGGGCAAAAGCACCGGTTGGGTTTGGCGAAAACAGCCAGCGGCAAAATGCAAATAGTGCTTGATGGCGATGCAAGACAAAAGATATCTGCATTGGCGTATCAGCTGCCGATTCACGTGCTATTGCCCGATGCAAGCGATTTAGTGTTAGGGCCGCCCTCGGGAAGGCGGGCGTTTATCGACTGGGGATTGTTCCACGTGGAACAAGATTTCCTCGAGGTTTCCAGAAGTTATCAGCGCGTGTTGTCTCAGCGCAATGCTTGGTTAAAGCTGCAAACCTCGAGGAAGGGTGGTGCAATTGATAGCGACGATGACCCTTGGCGACAACAACTGCTTTCTTATGGGACGCGCCTAGACGAATTGCGCTTGAAATATGTTGAACGTATTGGGCCCTTCTTTGCGGCCGCATTGGAGGCCTTGGATGCCAACGCGGTGATCGATTTAGGATATAATTCGGACGGGTGTCGGCCTGGATCTAGTCTTAGCGAAGAGCTCGCTCGGGCATGGTCGAGGGATTTAAAATTCGGAACGACGCATAAAGGACCCCACAGGGCGGATGTCTCTCTTTTGATAGAAGGCCGAAATGCCCAGACGGAGTTGTCTCGTGGGCAGGTGAAACTGGCGGTTATAGCGCTTACAATAGCGCAGGCAGAGGTGCTTCGGGTCGAACGGGGGCAACTAGGCGTGTTTTTGATCGATGACCTGGGCGCCGAGCTAGACCAGAAAAACTTGGAGCGGTTGGTGGATAAACTTGAGGAGCTGCGATGTCAGGTGATTGCCACGTCGACGTCGGATTCGTTATTCAACCGAGCGCCAGGTTCTCGCTCAATACATTCGAAGTTGTTCCACGTGGAACAAGGTAAAGTTATTTCAGCGCCTGAGTCTGAAAATAATTAGCAACGCATCTAAACTTACGGGGCTCTACATCTAAATGACAGACCAAGAAAATTACGACTCAGCAAGCATCACCGTGCTTAGAGGCCTTGATGCGGTAAGAAAGCGTCCCGGTATGTACATTGGAGACACAGAGGACGGCACAGGCTTGCATCATATGGTTCAAGAGCTTGTGGACAATGCAATTGATGAAGCGCTGGCCGGGCACTGCGATGCCGTCCATGTCATTATCCATCCCGAGGAAGCGGTTTCTGTAAGGGATAACGGTCGCGGAATTCCTGTTGATATTCATGCTGAAGAGAATGTGAGCGCTGCGGAAGTAATCATGACCACTCTGCACGCGGGTGGTAAATTCGATGCCAACAGCTACAAGGTGTCGGGTGGCCTTCATGGCGTGGGCGTTTCCGTTGTCAATGCATTATCCGAGACACTGAGACTGACCATACGTCGCGATAACAAGGTTTATGAACAGGAATATCACCACGGTGTGCCGGTCGCTCCATTGAAAGAGGTCGGAGAAACGTTAGAGAAGGGCACTGAATGCTACTTCAAGCCGTCGCCTGATACTTTCCCTAACATTAAATTTCAGTATGAGGTGCTCACGAAGCGTTTACGAGAGCTCGCCTTTCTCAATTCTGGCGTCGAAATTAACCTGATTGACGAGCGATCCGGCAAATCAGAGGTTTTTTTGTATGACGGTGGACTGCGCGCCTTTGTGGAATACCTCAATGTCAATAAATCGGTAATGAACGATGTCTTTCATTTTAGTGTTACCCGGGAGGACGACGAAGTCGGTGTTGAGGTAGCAATGCAATGGAACGACAGCTTTCAAGAGCAGGTATTTGCTTATACAAATAACATCCCGCAGGGCGACGGAGGAACTCACTTAGCGGGATTTCGTGCTGGCCTCACACGAACCATGAACAGTTATATAGAACGCGCCGGCATGTTAAAAAAGGCGCAGGTCAACACTTCCGGCGATGATGCAAGAGAGGGTCTCACTGCGGTTGTCTCCGTTAAAGTGCCGGACCCCAAATTCTCGTCTCAGACGAAAGATAAACTGGTCTCCAGTGAAGTTAAAACAGCTGTAGAACAGGAGCTTAGCCGCTATTTTTCAGAATATTTAGACGAGCGCCCTCAAGACGCTAAAGCGATCGTGAATAAGATGATTGACGCTGCCCGAGCGCGAGAAGCTGCTCGGCGTGCGCGCGATATGACGCGCCGCAAGGGCGCGTTAGATATTGCCGGGTTACCTGGCAAGCTTGCGGATTGCCAAGAAAAAGATCCGGCGTTGTCCGAAATTTATTTAGTCGAAGGCGATTCCGCTGGCGGCTCAGCAAAACAGGGGCGAGATCGCCGCACGCAAGCGATCCTGCCGCTCAAGGGCAAAATCCTAAACGTTGAAAAAGCTCGGTTTGATAAAATGTTGGGCTCTCAAGAGATTGGAAATTTGGTGACGGCGCTTGGCTGTGGTATTGGCAGGGATGAATTTGACCCAGACAAGTTGCGTTATCACTCCATCATTATTATGACCGACGCCGACGTCGACGGCTCTCATATTAGAACGTTATATCTCACGTTCTTTTTTAGACAAATGCTCGAGCTGATTGAAAGAGGTCATATTTTTATTGCCCAACCACCCCTATACAAAGCAAAGAAAGGAAAACAAGAACGCTACGTAAAGGATGATGAAGAACTCGTTGCTTACTTTACGGAACTTGCGTTGCAAAACGCCTCTTTGTTCGTCAACGACAGCGCACCAGCCCTCCAAGCCAGTACCCTTTCTGACATGACTCATCAATTGCAGGGTGTATTGGCTCGATTAGACCGATTGGAACGTAAATATACCGTCACTGTCAGCCGTTGCTTGTTGCGTTCACCCAAAGTCACCGAAGTTATGCTTCGATCCGAAAAAGACATGATTGCCTGGTCTGCGCTGTTCGCTGATGTGCTGAGCTCCACGCCCGGCTCGAATGTTGAGGTGGACACCGTTTTCGACACGGAACATCAAGTTTATCTCCCACAAGTGAGATTAATGCTGAAAGGGGCAACCGAGCGGGTTAATTTTTCCTACAGCTTTTTTGTCGGCGCGGATTACCAAGCGCTAGCGAACATGCTGGATGTATTGCATAACTTGCTGGAACCCGGCGCATATGTGCAGCGCGGAGAACGACGGTTAGCAGTAGATCATTTTTACGACGCTTTTACGTGGTTGCAAAGCGAAGCCCGCCGTGGCGTTGATATTCAGCGTTATAAAGGACTTGGTGAGATGAATCCAGACCAGCTTTGGGAAACAACCATGGACCCAAGCGAGCGAAGAATGTTGCGCGTTACGGTTGATGACGCTGTTGCGGCAGATCAAATGTTTACGACATTGATGGGAGATCATGTAGAACCTCGGCGCGCGTTTATCGAAGCGAATGCGCTCTCAGTTGTCAACTTAGATGTCTAAAATGCCGGTAACGCGTGTTCTGTCCGCCAATGCAGCAAGATTCTCAACAATGGCGCCTGCATATTGTGCCGCCGGGGTCTTGGCGGTTTTGCTCCCGTTGCCCGTCAGCACCAATACGCTGCGGCACTTGGCGTTTAATGCGGCCAACAGGTCTTTCTCAGAATCACCGACATAGAGTGTATTTTTTGCTAGGCATTGATGGCCTTGCATGGCTAGCGTGAGTAAACCGCTCTTTGGTTTTCTGCAATAACAGTCTTGTGCAGGCGCGTGAGGGCAGTAGTAAATGTCAATCGCCTCACCCCCCGCTTGTACAATGGCATTATTCATTTTTGTGTGTATCGCCGTAAGGGCGGTTTCCGCAAAAAGGCCCCTACCTATTCCTGCTTGATTGGTACACACCGCAATCTTAACGCAGTGTTGTAGCTGCACAATGGCATTAATAGACCCAGCTATGGGGTGCCATTCTTCTGCCTTTTTGATGTAATGTTTAGAATCGACGTTGATAACGCCGTCACGATCTAACAAAAGCAATTTAATTGGATCTACCATCGTTGACTCTACCAGCACCTTCTTTCCGCTCCAGCATAACGCTCGTGGATTAACGGCGTTAGTGTATCGTTACTTACAGCAACCGCTACGTGAACAGGATTGTTCCTAACATGGCGCGAATTTTTCGCTTTCTACTATGGGCTGCCCAGTTTCCCAGCCAGACCCAGACCAAAAAACTGGCTAAATTCTGTGCGCAAGTTTTAGTACTTTGCCGTGCGACAGCGGCAAGAGACACGCGTACCAACTTGGCCTTGTGTTTTCCCGAACTTAACCCTCGGCAGCTTGATCAATGGGTTCACGAAAGTCTTGTAAACCTGTGTTTACTATTTTTTGAATTTGCCCAGTTTGCATTTTGGCCAAAGGAAAAATTGCTTGGTCAAATTACGACCGTTGAAGGAAAGGAGCGGCTCGACGCGGCGGTTGATGGTGGGGCGGGTGTTGTCCTATTGGTGCCGCATTTTGGAAATTGGGAAATCTTGTCGGTGTATTTAAGCGATCACTATGATCTTGCTGCGTTATACGATCCGCCTAAAATTAAAGCGCTTGATGCTCCAGTGCTGCAGGCCAGGCGGCGTTTTGGCAGCAATCTGTTTCCAATAAATACCTCTGGTATCCGGTCGCTTTTCAAATCACTCAAACAGGGCCATATTGTAGCTATCTTGCCTGATCAGGTTCCCGCACGATCTGCGGGAATCAACGTTGATTTCTTCGGAAATTCAGCACTGACTATGACTTTGGCGCATCGTTTAGTCAGTCAATCCCCCCGCCCGGTGCTGTTTGCGTCTGTACAAAGAAGATTTGTCAGCGATGGTTATACTTACAAGCTGTGTATCGAGGCAGCACCACCTGATTTGGTATCTCGCGACACCGACTCATCGGCTCGAGCGATGAACCGTTGTCTAGAAAGCATTATCCGCCGAGCCCCGGTTCAATATCAGTGGGCTTACAAGAGGTTCAAGCGCGCCGAGCCTTTGGGTGAAAAGAACGTTTATCGTCGCCAATAGGCCGGTGTCAGCAGTACCAGTACAGTGAAAATTTCCAGACGTCCCAGCATCATCGCAAACATAAGTATCCACTTTACGGATTCATTCAAATCGGCGTAGCTTGCCGATACCGCCCCTAACCCCGGTCCGAGATTATTCAGGCATGCGCCAACGGCGGAGAACGCGGTGGTAAAATCTAGGCGCCCGGCCACCATGATTAGGATGACCATGATAAAAAAAACGATCACGTAAACGCTGAAAAACCCCCAAATGGTCTCCATCATTCTATCCGACACCGGCCGGTGGTTCAGTTTAATGGGAAACACTCCCTTGGGGTGGATCAGGCGCTTGATTTCCCTTAACCCTTGTTTGTAGACCATCAATACACGGACCATTTTGATGCCCCCTGCCGTAGAGCCCGCGCACCCTCCAGCAAACGCGGCCAATAACAATAACACCGGTGTTGCCGAGGGCCACGTGCTGATGTCTTGGGTGGTGAAGCCCGTTGTGGTGGCCATTGAGATGGTATGGAACAGTCCATCGCTTATTGGATTGACGCCGTCAGGCTTGTGCATGGATAACAGCAAGCAAACCACTATCGCAACGGCGACAAGGGTCAGCAGGTAGGTTCTGACTTCAGCGTCTAAGAAATACCGGAGTGGGTTTTTCTGTTGCCATACAAGAAAGTGCAGACCAAAATTAATGCCCGACACGATCATAAAGATGATCGCAACGGTTTCAATTGCTGTGCTATTGAAGTACCCCATGCTTGCGTCATGGGTAGAGAAGCCACCAATGGCTACTGTTGAAAAGCTGTGACTAATCGCGTCGAAGGTGTCCATCCCTGCGACCGCGTATGCGGCCGCGCAGCTTACGGTGAGGAATAAATAGATATACCATAGACCCCGAGCGGTTTCGGCGATTCTGGGGGTTAGCTTATTGTCTTTTGCGGGTCCGGGTGATTCCGTGCGGTAGAGTTGCATGCCGCCGATACCCAGCATTGGAAATATTGCCACCGCCAACACGATAATGCCCATTCCGCCCAACCATTGGAGTAGTTGTCGATAAAACAACAAGGATTTGGGTAGCTGATCCAGTCCGGTAATGACGGTTGCTCCGGTAGTGGTCAGCCCGGACATCGATTCAAAAGCAGCGTCGCTGAAGCTCAGGTTTAGGGTGGGTTCGAGATATAAAGGTATGGCGCCAAATAGTCCAAGTCCGACATAAAATAAGGCGGTGATCATAAACCCGTCTCCGCTGCGCAGTTCTCGCTTGTCCGGTTTTAAAAACCACATCAGTAAGCCGCAGCTCAGGGTAATTAGAAATGCCAGCGCAAAACTGTTAACGGTCGATTCTTGGTAATACCAACCCAGAAATCCAGGAATCAAAAAAGTGAGACTGAAAAACGTTAATAGTGTGCCGGTAACACGGAATATGACGGCTAGATGCATGAGCAGGGCGCAGCCATTAGAAAAAATACAACATCAGAAAAATGACAGGCCCACTTGAAACAGCTTTTCCACTGCCGGCACTTTTGATTTGTCGACTAAAAATATAATTACGTGGTCGTCCGACTGAACCAAAACGTCATCGTGAGCGATTAACACCTCCTCGCCTCGAACGATCGCACCGATATTCGAGCCGGAGGGTAGGTTTATTTCACTGATTCGCCGTCCGACCACTTTGGAGTTTTTCGAATCGCCGTGTGCGATGGCTTCGATGGCTTCTGCGGCACCTCTTCTGAGGCTATGGACGCTGACGACGTCTGCTCTGCGCACATGGGATAATAAGGTGCTGGTTGTTGCTTGTTGAGGAGAAATCGCGATATCGATGTCACCGCCTTGGACGAGGTCAACATATGCTGGTTTGGAAATCAGAGAAATCGCTTGCCTTGCGCCTAACCGTTTGGCCATAAGAGAAGACATAATATTGACTTCGTCATCGTTGGTTACGGCAATGAATGCGTCACATTGATCGATGTTTTCTTCTAGCATCAAGTCTCTATCTGTCGCATCACCCCGCAATACTATGGTTCGCGATAGTTGATCGGCAAGAAAATTAGCGCGTGTCTCGCTGTATTCTAAAAGCTTCACCTCATAGTCTGATTCTACCGCCTGAGCCAGACGTGCTCCGATGTTACCACCCCCGGCAATCATAATGCGCTTGAGTGGCCGTTCCGCTCTGCGCAGCTCTCGCATGACGGTATCAATGTGCTCGCGGGCAGCGATGAAAAAAACCTCATCATCCACCTCAATAACGGTATTACCCTGGGGAATTATGGCTTGGCCTCGCCGAAAGATGGCCGCCACGCGTGTATCAGCTTTAGGCATATGCTCTCGTAGAAAACTTAACGCATGGCCAACCAGCGGGCCGCCGTGGTAGGCCCGCATTGCCACCAGTTGGACTCGGCCTTCGGCAAAATCCAAAACCTGTAAGGCTCCTGGGTGTTTGAGTAGCTCGTGGATATGCTTTGTGACCACTTGCTCTGGGTTGATCAACACATCAATAGGCATATGCTCTTTGCTGAAAAATCCATCGCGATTCAGGTATGCCACTGATCTGACGCGGGCAATTTTTACCGGCGTGCGGAACTGCGAGTAGCAGACTTGGCAAGCAATCATGTTAACTTCATCGCTTGAGGTGACGGCCACCAGAATATCGGCGTCATCAGCGCCTGCTCGCCGAAGTACATCAGGGTGAGAAGCCCAGCCTTCAACGGTTCGAATATCAAGGCGGCTCGACAATTCTTCTAACCGGCTTGCTTTTGCATCTACGAGCGTAATATCAAAAGATTCGTTGGCTAGATTTTCAGCCAAAGTACCCCCGACTTGACCTGCGCCTAGAATAAGAATTTTCACGGTCTATTCACCGCTCAAGCCCCCCTTTTTTATGGACCAGCGCAAAATAAAATCCATCCGTATGCGGGTCAGTTGGCAGCAGCTGCCAACCGTGTTTGCGTTTACTGCCGGTGGGCAGTTCAATGGATGTACAAGAAGCGTCGCCATGCTGTGTCAGGAATTCGCTAATTACCCCATCATTCTCTGCGTCAAGCAACGAACAAGTGCAATATAAAAGGGTACCTTGTGGTGCGAGTGTCTGCCATAAGTTGTTGAGCATTTTCAGCTGAAGTTCTTGAAGTTCATCAATTGATTTGGCGTTAAGTAGCATTTTAATGTCTGGATGCCTGCGGATTGTACCTGTGCCAGAGCAGGGCGCGTCTAATAAGATTGCCGAATAGGGTTTGCCGTCCCACCAGGTTAAATCGGTGGCATCACCAGAGCGCAACGCAAGGTCGTGACCCAAACGCGCTAGGATTTGCTGCGTTTGTGAAATACGCGCTGGGCTGTGATCTATTGCCGTCACATTGGTCGGCTGGCTTTGGATAATGTTTTGTTTTAGCTCCAACAGGTGGCTGAGCTTACCGCCGGGTGCTGCGCAGGCATCAAGAATGCGATTAGGCTCATTCGTATGTTGATCGAGCAGAATTGCGGCGAACTGCGCGCCAAGGTCTTGAACGGCAACCCAGCCTTCATGCCAGCCCGGTAGTTCTTGGCTGTGCATAGGTTGATCGAGAATGATTGATTGCGGCAATGCCCCGATCTGATGGTTGATCTTATTGTGGTTGAGTAATGTTTGATAATCGCAGACCGATATCTTTGTCTGGTTCACTCTCAGGGTCATTGGTGCTCGTTTGGTGTTTGCCACAAGAATGTCGTTTGCGCTGTTTTTGTAGGTTTGTTGAATTTGCTTGGCGAGCCAAGGGGGGTGTCCAAAATACGGCTCTTCTAGCTTTGGTTGGGCATTGTTGCGGCTCACCGTTCTTAGAACGCCATTCACTAGGCCCCGCGCCCAGGGTTTGTGTAATTTCTTAGTGGCGTTGACTGTTTCGTTGATGACGGCGTGCTGCGGAATATTGAGATACAAGAGCTGATAAGCGCCGACGATAAGAAGATGATAGAGATCTTGGTCTTTATCGCGCAGCGGTTTCTTCAGCAGTGGGTCGATGGTGCTTTGCACCTCAAGATAGTGCCGTGCGCACCCATAGAGTAGTTCCCGCTGGATTGGTTGAGCTGTCCAATCTGGATGGTGTGTAAGGATCCAGTCGATGGTGCGTTTTTTTTCGGTAATGAGACAGAGCGCTTTCGCAATATTAGCTCTAAGGTCCGCGGATTTTGCTGTTAAGGTCATATAGTGCGGCCGCGTAGTGAGTTCAGATAGGCAAGCTTAGACGAGTTGCGCGCTGGTATAGAATAAATCTTTGAAGCCGTTGGCAGCTGCAGCTGGATCAAGTTTTTTGCCTGATCCTCGCTCGACCTTGAGCGTGGTTATTTGTAGGACGTTGGTCTCACATTGAACTAATATCCCCGATTTAGACACGCCGATTATGGTGCCCGGTGGCTCACGGTGTTGGTGATCCGTTGGCTGTTCAATTGGCCTTGCCGCAAGCAGCTGCACGCCGCACGCGTTGATGCTGACGCGTACGGGTTGGCGACTGCTCAACGCTCTGATTTGATTAGCTAATTGTTCTGCGGACAAAAGCCAGTCAATTTTTCGGTCCGCTGCAGTGAGTTTGTGTGCGTAGCAGGCCTCGTGTTCTGGCTGCTTTTGGGGTTTTGGGCGCGGGCCTTTGCCTTGATGATGCAAATTAATGGCTGCTAATACGTCAATTAACGCTTTCGCTCCGGTGTGCGCCATTTCATCCTCAAGTTGATCTGCGGTAATTTCAGTGTCGATGGCGATGCTATGTGACTTGAACACAGGCCCAGTGTCCAGGCCAGCATCCATTTGCATGATACAGACGCCGGATAGTTTGTCGCCATTGATGATGGCTCGTTCAATGGGGGCGGCCCCTCGCCAACGTGGTAGCAGCGAGGCATGAACGTTGATGCACCCGTAAGTGGGTATGGCCAGTATCTCGGCAGGCAAGATCAGTCCATAGGCCGCGACAATCAGCACGTCGGGCTTAAGCGCACGCAATTGCGCAGCGGCGGTTGGATTGCGCAACGTGTTGGGTTGCAGAGTCGGTAAGTCCAGTTGCTGAGCGTATTGTTTTACCGCGTTGGAGGCCATCTTCCGCCCTCGCCCGCTGGGGCGGTCCGGTTGCGTGTAGACGGCAGCAGGCAAGAAAGGCGTTTTTGCCAAGTGTGATAAAATTGTCGCGGCAAAAGCTGGGCTGCCGGCAAAGACGGTGGTTAGAGAACTCACGTTATTTTTTTTGCTTTTGTAGTTTTTTACGAATCCGATTGCGCTTCAGACCGGAGAGATAATCAACAAAAAGCTTGCCCTGTAGATGGTCATATTCATGCTGAATACAAATAGCCAGTAGGCCTTCTGCTTCAAACGACACGGTCTCACCCAAGGGGTTCGCAGCGCTAACGGTTATCCGTTCTGCTCGAGATACGGGTTCGTAAATGCCCGGTACAGAAAGACATCCTTCCTCACCTGCATACTGAGCACCATGCAAGGTAAGTGTGGGATTGACCAGCAGGTGGGGCGAGTCTTGTTTTTCGGAAACGTCGACGGAAATAATTTGTTGATGAACATTGACCTGTGTTGCCGCCAAACCGATGCCCGGTGCTGCGTACATGGTTTCTAATAAATTATCGCAGAACTGCTTGAGCGCCTGATCGAAGATCTTAACAGGGGCGGCAACCGTGCGTAGCCGAGGATCTGGATAGTGCAATATTTCGAGTAAACTCATGTTGATGCCATGTCATACAGGAGGGCGTGAACTCTCTCTAGTAATGTTTTAATTTGTGCTGCTAAGATGCGGCACAGTATAACTTTTTGTGCGTTAAACTTTGAAGTTTTGGCGCTTCAGATTTTTGCATTCACCGAATGAGGACATTGGGCTTGATTGAAAAAGTACGTAAGCGCTTACTCACACGCATGTTCTTATTGATGGCGGTGTGCTTTTCCCTGCCATTGGCCAACGCGGACGCTGTCTCAGAAGCCATAAACGCAGAGCACCCCAAAACCTACACGGTAGTCAAAGGGGATACCCTTTGGGATATTAGCGCGCGATTTTTGTCTAAACCGTGGTTGTGGCCGGAAATCTGGCAAATCAATCTGCAAATCGAAAACCCGCATCTAATATACCCCGGCGATACAATAAGCCTAGTTTACGTAGATGGTCAGCCGCGCTTGCGACTGCAGCGAGGGCTTGCTGGGCGTACGCTTAAGTTAAAGCCCGCAGGAACGAAAAGCATACGGCCTGAAATACGTGAGGTACCTTTGGAGCTGGCTATTCCAACCCTGCGGTTGGATCAAATTGCGGGGTTTTTGGTTCAAAATCGTGTGGTCGAGCCTCGCGTTTTAGAGGCGGCCCCGTATGTGGTTCAAGGCGAAGCAGAGCGTTTGGTGCTGGGTGCTGGCGATCGTTTGTATGTCCGTGGTGTGCTGCAAGACAATGAGGCTTATAGTTTGGTGCGCCGCGGTCCGCGCTATGTAGACCCGCAGACGGGCGAAGTTTTGGGGCGCGAAGCAACGTATATTGGGTTGGGTCGTGCCGTGGCCCAAGCGCTCCGCGTGGCCACACTGAATATCGTCAGTACTCGGGAGGAGGTGCGTATTGGTGATCGGGTTTTACCGACGGAAGAGCGCCGTGTTCAGGCGAATTTTTTTCCAAGTGCGCCGGATTCTGCGGTGGCCGGCGAGCTCATTTCAGTGTTCAGTGGCGTTACTCAAGTTGGCCAATATGATGTGGTAGTGATCAATCGCGGTGCCCGGGAAGGCCTCGATAACGGGCATGTGCTTGCTATTTATAAAAAAGGAGCAGCGGTGCGAGATATGATTGCCAACGAGATGATTCAGCTACCGAGCGAGCGTGCGGGACTGCTGATGGTTTTTCGCGCGTTTGAAAAACTCTCTTACGCGCTGGTAATGAATTCGGACCGCCCGCTTGCGGTGGGTGACGAAATCCGAAACCCCTGACAGCGTGAAAAGCTCCCAACTTAAGAGAGCTGCGCAGAATCATAAAGTCAGCATCCTACTGGTTTTATCTGACCTAACTTACGTCTTTGAGTGTAAATTCGTTGATCTGGCATGACCCGATAGCAATAAACTCGAAGGATGCAAAACGGTCAAATTCCTGTGAGCTTATCCACGCAACAGCTGCTTAAATGTCTAGCGAAGTGGCGGCGTAAAACAATTGCGGCCTTGCTTTTTGATCATGCCGATCCGATGTCATACCTCGTCAGTGGAAATTTGTATGAAAACCTCGCCTCTGCCCGGCCTGATTCACAAACCCAGCCGCGCCTGCCTTGTCGCTTTGAGGTAAACACATCGGCAGTGATTGGCTTTTTTGATTTGGGTTATCCGCAGTCGCTGCGGGAGATACCGGATCCTCCGTTGGTGCTTTTTTTTCTCGGTGAACTTGCCGCGCTCGACCATTGGTCGGTTTCGGTGGTGGGAGCGCGCCGATGTACCTCCTCCGGTCGTCAGCATGCATATAAGCTAGGCCGGGATCTTGCACAATCGGGCGTGACGGTGGTGAGCGGCCTTGCCCTAGGGATTGATGCTGCAGCGCACGAGGGAAGTCTTAGCGCCTCTGGCGGTGTACCAACTGTGGCTGTACTGGGGTCTGGTTTGAATAGGCTTTACCCGAAACAGCATTTGGGTTTGTCGCGACAAATCCTCGGCGCAGGGGGCTTGCTCTTGTCTGAGTATCCAGATGATTGTCCTCCAGCGCGTTATTTTTTTCCTGAACGGAATCGGCTCATCAGCGGTTTAAGTTCAGCTGTGGTTGTCGTCGAGGCTGGACGTCGCAGCGGCTCACTTATCACGGCCCGTTTTGCTCTGGAACAGGGCCGCGATGTTTTTGCGCTGCCAGGCCCTATTCAGAACGAAACCAGTATGGGCTGCCATGATTTGATCAAACAGGGTGCGGGTTTGCTCACGCACGTTAATGATGTTTTCCAGGAAATCGACATAAATGCTCAGGCGCGCGGTTCAACGACAACAGAGTCGGCGCATATGTTGGACGATATCGCGCTTGCTGTCCTTGCTCAGGTGACCGGCTATGCGGTGACGTTTGATGAACTGCTGATTAAAACCGGGATTGATGCTCAAGTTCTGGTGCAAAATCTGGTTGCACTTGAGGTCTTAGGGTTTGTCGAAAGGCGCACGGTTGGGTATATTCGCGTTCCCTCATAACAGCGAATATTTACTATGTCTTGGGTTGCCATATTAATGGGTTCAGAATCAGACTGGCCGGTCATGCAGTCAACCACTGCAGTACTGACAGACTTAGGGGTTAAATTCGAGGTCAAAGTGACCTCGGCGCATCGCACACCGGCGGGCACTCAGGAATTTGTCACACAAGCGCAAACGCGAGGTTGTGGCGTTTTTATCTGCGCGGCGGGCATGGCAGCACATTTGGCGGGCGCCGTCGCCGCTCATACCGTTAAGCCGGTTATTGGTGTGCCCATAGACAGTGGTCCTTTGCAGGGGCTCGATGCCCTATTGTCCACGGTGCAGATGCCGGGCGGCATTCCTGTGGCAACGGTGGCGGTAGGCAAGGCGGGTGCTAAAAATGCCGGGTACCTAGCGGCACAGATCTTATCCTTAGGCGACGAAGAACTGGCCAAACGTGTGGCTCAAGACCGTGAAGACAACCGGATCAAGGTTGAGGCTCAAAATGAGTCTGTGCAAGCTGCTCTGACTAAAAGCTGAGTTTGTCAGACGCTGACCTCCATGCCGCCGTTGAGGTGCTGAAAAACGCGGGTGTTGTTCTGCATGCCACTGAGGGTGTATGGGGTTTTTGCTGCGATCCGCGGCAATCGGCTGCGCGGGAAAAAATTCTGCGTATAAAAGGCCGCGAGGCGCAAAAAGGTTTTATTGTGATAGCCGGTGATGCCAGCGTTTTTGAAGACCAACTCTGCTCGGTGACCCCATCACATCGGGCAGAGATCTTAGCCAGCTGGCCGGGCGCGCATACTTGGGTTTTGCCGGATAATAATTACGCGCCAGATGTGCGAGGGTTCCGAGATACTGTGGCATGTCGGGTGCCCGGTCACGCTCAGGCTCGCCTGATTTGTCGATTATTTGGTGGTGCATTAATTTCTACGTCTGCAAATCGCTCTGGGCAGCCCGCTTTTGTTGATGCAGAGCGGGCGGCGGCAGCTTTCGAGCAATCGGTTGATTTTGTGCTCGCAGGTGAGGTTGATCGGGCCGGTGTTCCCAGCACAATTCATGGACTAGATGGGCGAATCATAAGATGACTGGCGGAATGTATCTTGAAAAACGATATGCCGTTGTGGGTAACCCAATTGCTCAATCGCGCTCTCCGGAGATCCACTTAGCCTTTGCAGCGCAGTTTGGTGATGTGATTGAGTATACCAAACACCTAGTCACCCTTGACGGTTTTGGCGCACATGCGCAGGCGTTTGCTGCTGCAGGTGGTTGCGGTTTGAATGTTACCGTACCGTTTAAAACCCACGCATTTAAATTTGTAGATGAATGTGATGATGCAGCGGCTGCGGCTGGTTCTGTCAACACCATACTATTTCAACCCGATGGGGGCTCCCGCGGTTGTAATACCGACGGAGTTGGATTGTTAAACGATATAAAATACCGCCATGGGGTGGATTTGACGGGTGCTTCGGTTTTGTTACTCGGTGCAGGCGGAGCGGCCGCAGGGGTTGTACTTCCGTTGTTGAACAGCGGGGTTGCCCAGCTGATGATCGCCAACCGATCCAAAGACAAGGCGCTGGCGCTGGTTGCAAAATTCGAGACCATTTTTGCGCAAAAGGGCGTGTTATCGGCACTGGGTTTAGACGAAATTCCGAGCAAAGCGGACGTCATCATAAACGCAACCTCGTTTAGTTTAACAGGCGGGTCGGTGCCCCTAAAACCATCTGTTGTGCAAGGCGCTTTTTGTTACGATATGAGCTACGGTAAATCCGCTGAGTTTTGCCGTTGGGCGTCCGCAAATGCAGCAAAATACAGCGTAGACGGCTTGGGGATGCTGGTTGAGCAGGCTGCTGAAGCTTACTGGTTATGGCATGCTAAACGACCAAATACAGAGGCGGTGATGACACAGTTAAAGCGGTTAATGGCTGCCCCCGAGCATGGCTGATACAACCACAATATTGAAGAAACAGTTTATCGCCGGCGCCGTCTGTCCTGATTGTCGAGAAGTAGATCGGATTGTGGTTGAGACGGGTGTAAACGCGGCTTCGCGAGAGGTCTCTCGGCGGCGTTGTGTGGTCTGTGGATTTGCTGATCTTTTCGCTGAGGTTGAGCCGGTAAATTCTGCTTCCGGGCAGGCCAGCGTACCAAGAGGAAGGCCGGAACGGATCCGGTCACCGAGCGTGAAATCAGTCCAAGTTCGTATACTAGATCCAAAGGATACGAGTTTATGAGTTGCTGAACCGGCGCGGGTTGCTATAATTGCGCCGCTTCGGAATCGGGCGGACCTGTGGCTCGGTGAAAAGGCGAAGTGATTGTTCAACATCGGAACGGACCGCAACCGCATGAAATGGGTACGGTCTGCTGACGAGAGGTGCGATTCGGCTTGTGATAGCACGGGCATATGAATCGCGGTTTTCTAGGACCCGCAGTTGTTATCTTGGGCCGTATTAGTGCGTGCGAAGTTTGGTATGAACGAGATCTTCAGGTTGAAAAGTCTGTTGATCGCCCCAAAGATCAGGACCAAGCTTATTACCGGCGCTATTTCAAACGGCGGAACCCTTAAGTAGTACAGAGTTAAATTGTGGAACGAATGGGATGAAACAAAAAATTAGTTTTGTAGGCATTTTGCTTGGCCTGATATCGGCCCCGCTTGCACTCGCCGACCAATTGAATATGCGGCGTGGCGTAACGGACATCAGCGGTCAGGTCTACGACCTGCATATGACCATTTTATGGATCTGCATCGCGATGGGTGTGGTGGTGTTCGGCGTGATGTTTTGGTCGATTATTCATCACCGACGCTCTGCAGGCCATGAAGCGGCACAATTTCACGGGAGTACTAAGCTAGAGCTTACGTGGACCATTGTTCCGACGCTTATCTTGGTGGCGATGGCAATTCCAGCCACTCAAACACTGATCGCGATGTATGACACCGGCGGTGAAGATATGACGGTGGAAGTTCGAGGCTACCAGTGGAAGTGGCAATATAAATACTTAGACGATGACTACAACAACACGTTTGGGTTTTTCTCGACACTGGCAACGCCGCAGGACGAAATCCGTAACCAGAGCAATAAAGGAGAGCACTATCTCTTGGAAGTGGACAATGCGCTGCGTATCCCCACGAATCGCAAGGTGCGCTTTCTGATCACCGCGGAAGACGTGATTCACGCATGGTGGGTGCCTGATTTTGGTATCAAGCGTGACGCAATACCAGGCATGCTGAACGAGCTTTGGACCATAGTTGAAGAGCCTGGCGTCTACCGTGGCCAATGTACCGAGCTCTGTGGCAAGGACCATGGTTTTATGCCGGTTGTAGTTGAGGTGCTGGAAGAGGCCGAATTTGATGCTTGGTATGCTCAGGAGATGGCGAATGAGTCCATCCGGCAAGAAGCGCTGAGCAAGACGTTCACGCATGAAGAGCTGATGGCTCAGGGCGAGGAGGTTTACGGTACCTTCTGCGCCTCGTGTCACCAGCCCAATGGCCAGGGCTTGCCTCCGGTATTTCCATCTTTGGTGGGCACGACCGTAGTAACAGGTCCTCGCGATGAGCATATCAAGCTGGTCATCGACGGTGTGAACGGTTCTGCAATGCAGGCCTTCGGTAAACAGTTAGATGCCGCGCAACTCGGTGCTGTTGTGCACTATGAGCGTCATGCGTGGGGCAACAATGCGGGTGATATCACCCAACCCCGAGATGTTCTTGAATTGTCGGGTCAATAAGAGGAAGTCATGAGCGAAGTAATACACGCAGGTCACCAAGACAGTGACCACGGATCCGACCACGACCACGGCCCCGACAAGGGCTTGGCTCGTTGGTTATTTACGACTAACCACAAAGACATTGGTACGCTTTATCTTTGGTTTAGTTTTGCAATGCTGTTTATCGGCGGCATCATGGCGCTGGTTATTCGAACGGAATTATTCCAGCCAGGGCTGCAATTTGTAGACCCCGCATTTTTTAATCAAATGACCACTAATCACGGTTTGATTATGGTTTTTGGTGCAATCATGCCAGCCTTCGTTGGTCTGGCTAATTGGTTGTTGCCAATGCAGGTTGGTGCGCCGGATATGGCGCTGCCCAGAATGAACAACTTGTCTTTCTGGATCTTGCCGTTTGCTTTTGGAATGATGTTGTCGACTCTGTTTATGGAAGGTGGAGGCCCTAATTTCGGCTGGACCTTCTATGCCCCATTGTCTACGACGTATGCCCCGGACTCGGTAACATTCTTCATATTTGCTGTGCACATGATGGGTGCATCATCGATTATGGGCAGCATCAATATCATTGCCACCATTCTGAATATGCGTGCTCCGGGCATGACATTGATGAAAATGCCACTGTTTGTGTGGACTTGGCTGATAACCGCGTACTTACTGATTGCGGTTATGCCAGTGCTTGCCGGTGCGGTCACCATGATGTTGTTTGATATCCATTTTGGCACCAGCTTCTTCAATGCAGCAGGAGGTGGTGATCCGGTCATGTTCCAGCATATTTTCTGGTTCTTTGGCCATCCAGAGGTCTACATCATGATTTTGCCGGCGTTTGGCATCGTGTCACACATCATTCCGGCTTTTGCTCGCAAGCCGCTGTTTGGGTATGACTCGATGGTGTACGCGGTCGCCTCGATTGCGTTTTTGTCGTTTATCGTGTGGGCGCATCACATGTTCACAGTTGGCATGCCGCTGGCAGGGCAGCTGTTTTTCATGTACTCGACCATGCTGATTGCTATTCCGACGGGCGTAAAGGTGTTCAATTGGACGGCGACGATGTGGCAAGGGTCGATGTCTTTCGAAACGCCTATGCTGTTTGCGATCGCGTTTGTTGTCTTGTTTACGATCGGGGGTTTTTCAGGGCTCATGTTGGCCATTACACCCGCCGATTATCAGTACCATGACACCTACTTTGTGGTTGCCCACTTTCACTATGTGTTGGTTCCGGGCGCGCTCTTTTCCATCATTGCCGCAGTATACTTTTGGTTCCCTAAGTGGACCGGGAAAATGTATAACGAGACCATGGGCAAAGCGCACTTTTGGTTATCGTTTATCGGCGTGAATGTGACCTTTTTCCCGCAGCATTTCTCGGGTCTCGCGGGTATGCCCCGACGAATCCCCGACTATGCTCTGCAATTTGCGGACTTTAATATGATCTCCAGTATTGGCGCATTCATATTTGGATTCTCGCAGCTGGTGTTTTTGTATGTGATTATCCACGGCATAAGAAAGGGTAAGCCGGCCAAGGCGCGTGCTTGGGAAGGCGCTCGCGGATTGGAGTGGACGTTACCCTCACCTGCGCCTTATCACAGTTTCACCCAGCCACCTCATGTGCCTGACGCAGAGGTCCAAGGGTAACCGGGATATTGTGATGACTGATTCAACACCAAAAAATATCCGGCGCACAATTAGACAGCTTTGTTTAATTGTCGTCGGGATGTGTTGTTTTGTGGTGGCGTTAGTACCCCTTTATGATTTGTTTTGTGAAGTGACGGGTCTCAATGGCAAGACGGGCGGGCCTTATGTGTTTGACCCGGCAGCCACAACCCCTGATACTTCGCGCCTGGTCAAAGTTAACTTCATTACCAACACTAATGCAGGTATGACTTGGGAGTTTAGACCCGAAAAAGGTGCCGTTCGTGTGCACCCCGGTGAATTGCGAGAAGTAAATTTCTACGTCAAAAACACCAGTGATCGGGTCATGGTAGGGCAGGCAATACCGTCTTTAACGCCAGGGGCGGCTGCTTCGTACTTCCACAAGACCGAGTGTTTTTGTTTTAACAATCAGGTGTTGCAACCGGGCGAGGAGATGGCGATGCCCATGCGGTTTATCGTCGGTCGAGAGCTGCCGAAAAACGTACAGTCAATTAACTTAAGTTACGCGCTCTTTGACGTGACGGATGCAATGGGTGATGTGGGTGTCACCGGCGGTTAAGAAGGACTGCTAAGCGAGGAATAATGGAGAGATCAATGGCAAATACGGAATCTAACCCTACGGAATATTATGTACCGCACAACGGATGGTATCCCGTTGTTTTGGCGGCTGGGTTGGCGGTGATGCTTACCGGTACAGCTACGTTCATGAATGATGTCAAAGCAAATGAACCGGGCAGCTGGACGCAGATTTTGCTTGGTTTTGCCGTGGTCGCTGTGGTCCTTTATTACTGGTTTGGCAAGGTCATTCTTGAGAATACTCAAGGCTTGGTTAATGATCAGTTGCGACGCAGCTACGTCTGGGGCATGGGGTGGTTTATATTCTCCGAAGTCATGTTTTTTGCCGCTTTTTTTGGGGCGCTGTTCTACACGCGGACGCTTTCGGTTGCTTGGCTCGGCGGAGAAGGCGCCAAGGGCTTTACCGGGGATTATTTGTGGCCGGCCTTCAACGATGTATGGCCTGTCGTCAGTAACCCAGACAATGTTCTTTTTCCAGGGCCAGAGGTCAGCATGGCAGCTCCGGCTAGCGCTGCAGGCTGGGTCAGTTACCTGCCGTTTTACAACACCGTGATTTTGTTGCTCTCCAGTGTGACGGTGCACAATGCGCATACGGCAATAAAAAACGAAGACAGATTTAAGCTTAAGGCCTGGCTGGGCGTGACGGTAGCGCTGGGATGTATATTCTTAGGCCTGCAGGTCGAAGAGTATGTGGTCGCTTATAACGATATGGGTTTAACGCTCAGCAGTGGGATTTACGGCTCGACCTTTTTTCTACTAACAGGCTTCCACGGCTTTCACGTAACGTTAGGCACGGTGATCTTGCTGGTTCAGTTAATCCGCTCTTTTCGTGGACATTTCGGGCCTAAGGACTGTTTTGGCTTTGAAGCGGCCAGCTGGTACTGGCACTTTGTCGATGTGGTTTGGGTTGGCCTATTCATCTTCGTCTACGTCTTTTAGTCGATCGGCCGCTTGAAAAACGTGAGTTTTACTAAAGGGCCTTAATCAGGCCCTTTCTTTAGGTCGGGCGCTTTGGTGTGCGACTGGGCTAGGGTGAAACATCATTGTCAGCGTGGATTACGCTGTGCCATGGAGCGTTTGTACCCATACGTAACTCACCCGTGTAAAGCCCGTAACCGATGGTGAGCACTAGCGCGGTTGCTAACGTTACCCGCACGCCAAGAGCATTCAGCGTTCGTTTTGAATCGTTTTTATCCGTGTCTTTGAAAAGAAAAACCAATCCGCTAAACAGACTGACAATGACGCCGAGTAGCAATACAACTATGAGAACCTTGAGCACTTTCACTGGCCAGTTTTGATGAAGAGCTACCTTAAACCATTGTGGGCCGTGGTATAAGCCCATGGCTAAATTTGCACCTGGATGGCGAATGACCTCCNCGGTTCTTTTGTTTTTTCCTTTGCTTTTGACATTGGGGAATTGGCAACTTNCACGAGGCGCTGAAAAGCGCGTATTGGAAGAGGCCTATTTNAACCAAATCACCGCTTTGCCAGTTCTGGCGCGGGATCGTGCATCTGATCAACCGTTTCAGCGCGTTCGCCTGCAGGGTGTTTATGGCACTGAGAAATTTTTGCTTGATAACCAAGTTTTGAACGGGATAACCGGATATTGGATTGTACAAGTGTTTAACGATAACAGCGGGGATCGGTTTCTCGTTAACCGTGGGTTTTGGCCGGGTACGCCGCGGCGAGAACAGCTTCCAGAGGTGNCGAGTCCCTTGGGGCAAACAACGGTGGTAGGTGTAATTTGGCCGTTCACAGGGCTTTTACCCGTGCTCGACGATAATAGNTGGTCGCAGGGGTGGCCTAAGCGGATTCAGCGTATGGAGATAGAGCGCATGGCCAGTCTTGTAGGCGCTCAAGCTGACGAGATTAGGCTAGAGGCTGCTCAGCCGGGGGTTCGTTCCGCTGCGCCATTTGCTGAGGTACTAAGCGATGCTAAACACTTGGGTTATGCGGCGACTTGGTTTGGTCTTGCGCTGATGCTGCTGGTCAGCTTCATTGTTTTTGGATTTAGAAGCGCGCGTTAGGCGTACGGAGTGATGTGATGGTGACCGATAGCACAACTAATCAAGCGCAGGCATTAAAACGCACTAGACTGCAATTGATTGGGATAATGATGGTCGGGTTCATTTCGCTTGGCGGATCCTATGCGGTGTTTTATTACGCACAGTCTGGCGCGAGTTGGGGCACCACCAACAACGGAGCTTTTGTCACGCCAAGTACCAGCACCGAGCAGTTAGGCTGGCAACTCGAGGGTGATGCAAATTACTGGTGGCTGTGGGTTGTTGCGGATCGTTGTGCACAGGACTGTCAAAAAACGGTCAAGGATCTCCGGGCGGTGCACATGTTGCTCAATCGCCAAGCTGATCGGGTGCGGCGTAGCTACACCTGGCTAGACACTCAAGTCGAGATGGATTGGATGGATGAATTTCCTCAAATGACGCAGGTGACGGTTACTGATCGGACTAAAACGCCGCCTGGGGTGTACATCGTCGATCCAAATGGAAACCTTGTTTTGTTCTATCCTTTGCCAGCAGAACCCAAACCGATTCTGCAAGATTTAAAGAAATTATTAAAGGTGTCCCAAATTGGTTAGTCAACGGGTGAAAACCCTTAACATTGCAGCGTTGGTGCTAATTATTTTTGTGGTCGGCCTTGGCGCGTTTACGCGCCTGGTTGATGCTGGACTTGGGTGTCCGGATTGGCCCGGTTGTTACGGCCATCTCACTTGGCCGGTCGAAGCCTCTGATATCGCCAGAGCAGAAGCTGTTTATCCGGATACACCGGTTGATCACGACAAAACTTGGCCAGAAATGGTGCACAGGTATTTTGCCGGCGCGCTATTGGTACTTGTGCTTGCTATTGCGGTATCCATCTGGCGGGATCCGCCTTCCAGTGGCATTAAGGCACTGGCGAGTGTCTTGCTAGGTTTGATTATCTGTCAGGCTGCGTTCGGCGCTTGGACCGTGACACTGAAACTTTGGCCCCAAGTGGTGACTGCGCATTTGCTGGGCGGATTTACAACGTTCAGCTTGTTATGGGTCATGTTCTTGCGTCAGTCTGGGGCACCGCAGTTGCAGCTGCTGGCCGCGGATAAACGCGCGCTGAAACCACATGCGGTTTTGGCGTTGATTGTTGTGGCGCTGCAAATTGCTCTCGGTGGATGGGTTTCGTCGAATTATGCGGCTTTGGCCTGTGCTGACTTTCCGACTTGTTTCGGGACTTATGCGCCATCCATGGATGTTGCTCATGGGTTCAACTTATTCCAAAGTGTCGGTCCGAATTATCTAGGTGGGTTGATGGAAAGTGAGGGCCGAGTGGCAATCCATTGGTTTCATCGCTTGGGTGCGCTTGTTGTGCTTGCGGTGGTGTTGCCACTTGCATTGCGCTTGTGGAAATACAACCGCCTGCTCGGGCTATTACTATTAACTGTATTGACGCTCCAGCTGGTGCTTGGGGTTTTAAACGTCGTGTGGAATTTGCCGCTCGCGGTAGCAACGGCTCATAATGGCGTTGGTGCCCTCTTGTTGTTGGCTGTGGTTACAGTAAACTTCGCGCCCGCGGCGCAGGAGATGCATCGCCGTAGCAATGAGCCTTTAAGCCGCTAAAATAGAGCCGAATATGAGTGAAGTTATCTCCAGCGTCAGCGGATGGCGTGATTATTTAGAAATGTGCAAGCCGCGAGTGGTTTTGTTGATGCTCTTGTGCGCGCTTGTTGGAATGTACCTTGCAACCCCAGGTGGCGTCGATTTATCTACCCTCGTATTTGGGTTGACGGGAATTGGACTCGTGGCGGGCTCAGCTGCCGTGGTAAATCATATCGCTGATGCGCACATTGACGCCCGTATGGCGAGAACTCAAACTCGGCCTGCCGCCAATGGACGGGTGACGCCTGTGCAGGGAATGATTTTTTCTGCTGCTACCGGCATAACCGGTATGGTGTTGTTATGGTTTTGGGTTAACCCGCTCACCGCATGGTTGAATCTAGCTTCTTGGGTGGGTTACGGGTTGGTGTATACGTTTTGGCTGAAACGCGCCACACCACAAAATATTGTTATTGGCGGGCTCTTTGGTGCGGCACCGCCGCTGTTTGGTTGGACAGCGGTGACCAACAGTGTTGATCCGGGTGGTCTTCTATTGGTCTTGATCATCTTTGCGTGGACCCCGCCGCATTTTTGGGCACTCGCGCTTGATCGCAAAGAAGAATACGCCAAGGTTGGCGTACCGATGTTACCGGTGACCCACGGCGAGTCGTTTACCCGTCTGCATATTTTGCTTTATACGATCATCATGGTGATCGCGACTATCTTACCCTTTGTCATCGGTATGTCAGGTTGGCTTTATTTTGCCGGAGCGCTCGCATTGGGCGGGGGCTTTCTTTATTGGGCGGTGGTGCTTGTCAGAAATACAAACCCACGTGCCCCTATTGAAACTTTCCGGTATTCAATCATTTATCTGGGTTTGTTGTTTGTGTTTCTGCTTGTAGATCACTACCTGATTACCCTTGGGGTTGAGCCTGCTCCGGTTTATGAATTCCAAAGAATTTCAGCCTAGGTAGGGACGCTAAGTCATGTCACCCATTGCGCGAACCGTTTCCCTGTGCGGAGTGTTCATTGTGCTTGTGTTAGGCCTGCTGCTGCATAGCAAACTACGCACACCAACACTTTCCGCTGATCAGTTGCGTGAACAAGGCGTTTTCCTATTGCCGCGCCCGCGTGACATTGCCCCCTTTTCGTTAACCGATGACTTGGGAAATACCTTTGATAACAAAAACCTCAAAGGCCGCTGGACGTTTGTCTTTTTTGGATTCACACATTGCCCCGACATATGCCCAGTTACGTTGTCTGAAATGGCCAAGGCTTATGCGAGTATAGAGGATGAAAAGCTCAAGCAGGATTTTCAAGGCGTACTGGTGACGGTTGATCCTGAACGGGATACGCAGGCTATTTTAAACGCCTATGTGTCGGCATTTTCCCAAGATTTTGTCGGGGTGCTTGGCGAAAGGGATCCCCTGGCGACGTTCGCCAGCCAAGTTAATGCGGCGTTTGCGAAAATGCCCGCCCAAGATCAGGAATATACCATGGACCACACCGGTAACCTGATCATCATCAATCCGATGGGGCATTATCACGGATTTATTAAGCTGCCCCACAACGCGCAAACAATCAGAATGACCTACCAAACGTTGGCAGCCCAGTTCTGATAAGGGGGCATATGAGCGCTGAGGGAATGGAAAATGGGGTGATTGAGGCCGTTGATGACCTCGGCCATTTACTCAAGCGTTATCAGCGAGTGCGCAGCCAATCTCTGGCATTGTGCGCACCGTGTGAAATTGAAGACTATGGTGTGCAGCCGATGGCGGACGCCAGTCCTCCTAAGTGGCATTTAGCGCATACCACATGGTTTTTTGAAACGTTTGTTCTGAAAAAATACCTGCCGGATTACCATCCGTTTAATCCCCTTTTTGAGTTTTTGTTTAATTCCTATTACAACGGGGTTGGGGCGCCTTTTCCTCGGGAGCGTCGTGGTCATTTGTCCCGCCCTACTGTGGCTGAAGTGCGCGCTTACCGAGCGTATGTAGACGAGGCATTAGTCGATCTATTGGCCGCAGAGATGACTGACAATGCGCAGTTAATGTCGCACGTTGTTTTGGGGTTGAACCATGAACAGCAGCATCAGGAGTTGCTGCTAACCGACCTTAAATACAACTTTGGGCACAATCCGTTGCGCCCCCGTTATGGTGGTGGTCCGGTGCGCGGGCATGTAACGGGGGAATATCGGACCCAGTTTGTTGAGTGTCCCGGGGGAATTGTGCGGATCGGCGCGCGAGGTGGTTTCTGTTTTGATAATGAGTTACCTCGCCACGATGTTTTAGTGCATCCATTTACCATCGCTGACCGGCTGGTGACTAATGCGCAATTTTTGGCGTTTGTTGAAGCTGGAGGGTATCGGCAACCCGAGTTTTGGCTGTCTCAAGGTTGGGCGGAGGTTTGCAGTAAGGGATGGCAAGCGCCGTTATACTGGCAGAAACTTGATAATCAATGGCACGAATATCGATTGGATGGCTTTTTGCCGCTTGATGAAACTCTGCCGGTTGTTCATGTCAGCGCACATGAGGCGTTTGCCTATGCTAACTGGTCGGGCGCGCGACTACCGACCGAGTTCGAGTGGGAAAGCGTTGCCGCCGAGCTGTCTGTGGTGGGTAGTTTTGTCGATTCAGGCTGTTATCACCCGAGCGCGGTTCACAAAAACGAGGGATCAGGCTTCCAGCAATTTTTTGGCGAAGTTTGGCAATGGACCTCTAGCAGTTATGGCCCCTATCCTGGATATCAAACGTTGCCTGGTACGCTGGGTGAATACAACGGTAAATTCATGAGTAGTCAGTGGGTTTTGCGAGGGGGTTCCTGCGCCACGCCGCAAGAGCATATTCGGGTTTCCTATCGCAACTTTTTTTATCCATCTGATCGGTGGCAATTTTCAGGCATAAGGTTGGCCAAAGATGTCTAGTAATGGCGATTATTCATTTCACGATTTTAAGCCTGGCCGTGAGGATATGGCTGCAGAGGTGTTGCGGGGAATAACCGGTGTACAAAAGTACATTTCACCGAAATTTTTTTATGACGAGAAGGGCTCGGTATTGTTTGAACAGATCACCACTCTGCCGGAGTATTATTTAACGCGAACGGAAATGGCACTTTTTGATGCCAAGCTGCCCGAGATCTCGTCATTTCTCCCGGCTGATCTCTGTGTGATCGAATATGGCAGCGGTAGTTCGCTGAAAATCCGTAAATTATTGCAGGGTCTTACGCCGCAGGCCTATGTGCCGGTGGATATCTCCGANGAGCATTTACAGCAGAACGCTCGGTTGCTGCACGCTGATTTTTCCGCTCTAAATGTTTATCCCGTTTGTGCAGATTTCACACATCAATTTCAGTTACCTGAAGCGGTACAACCGCTACAAAAGTTTGCCTTCTTTCCTGGTTCCAGTATTGGTAATTTCGAACCAGAAGCAGCGCGTGGTTTTTTGATAAATGTGCGCGAGGCAGTCGAGTATGGTGGTTTTTTGTTGATTGGCGTTGATCGCAAGAAAGCACGACAGGTGTTAGAGGCTGCCTACGACGATGCCTCAGGTATTACGGCGGCGTTTAATTTGAACGTGCTTTCTCACCTGAACACTGAGCTTAACTCGAATTTTGACTTAAACGGTTTTGAACATGTTGCGTCATACGATGCTGATGCTGGCTGTATTTGTATGTTCTTGCGTAGCTTGGTCGATCAAGACGTTCAAATAGCGGGTGAGAAAGTCTCCTTTTCCGCTGGAGAACACATCCATACAGAGAACTCTTATAAGTACCACCCACAAGAATTTATAGACTTGGCGGCGTCAGCTGGGTTTGAAGAAGTTGCCCGATATACCGACGTAGATGACCAATTTGGCCTGTATTTACTCAGGGGAAGGTAGCAGGCAATTTGATGGGCTGCTGCGCGCGGTCAGAGTTTAGAATTCTGCAATCACCCATTGTGGCAGTAGCATCTCAGCACGCTCTAGGTTGCCAAAGCCTTTGGTCGGATCTCGCGGTACGAGGTAATAGGGTCGGCCTCGTTTGGGCACAATGCGAACCATCCGTAATTCGCCGCTTTGACGAAATTCGTAAATCACTTTGTCCTCACCGGCGATAATGCGAACATCTGGCCCACGTTGAGACTCTTGCCCATAGACAGATGCTGCTGACAGCAAAAGTGTGACCGCGACGAGACAGTCCCGTGTGCGGGTTAAGACAAAAGATAAATTTACGGGCAATGATTTGTGCTTTAGTAGAGTATTGGAATACATGGGCACATGTTACGCAAATCGCTTCCGGGAGCAAATAGAAGAGCCATGGCAAATCCACAATCTACAGACGCTAAAACCCCTCTCGTACTGGTTGATGGCTCCTCTTATTTATTTCGTGCCTATTATGCATTGCCGGGACTAACGACTAAATCCGGTCAGCCCACCGGTGCTGTTCGGGGTGTCATTGCTATGTTGCGAAAACTGGCAAAAGATTATCCGCTGAGCACTCTGGTGGTGGTATTTGATGCACCAGGAAAAACTTTTAGAGATGAAATGTTTGACGCTTATAAAGCCAATCGCGAGGCGATGCCGGATGAGTTGCGGGTTCAAATTGAGCCGATACATCAGATCATCCGCGCAATGGGATTGCCCTTATTGATGATCTCGGGTGTCGAGGCAGATGATGTGATTGGTACACTGGCGCAACAGGCGACAATCGCGCAGCGTGAAACGGTCATCTCCACGGGTGATAAAGACATGGCGCAGTTGGTGACGCCGCACGTATCGCTGGTCAACACGATGACGGAAACAACCATGGATCGCGACGGAGTCGTGCAGAAATTTGGTGTGCCGCCCGAGTTGATTATCGATTATCTGGCTTTGATGGGCGACACCGTAGATAACATACCCGGCGTGCCTAAAGTGGGACCAAAAACAGCGGCCAAATGGCTCAACGAATATGGCTCGCTCGATGACGTCATGGCGCGAGCAGATGAGATAAAAGGTAAAGTGGGTGAGAATTTGCGAGCTTCACTGGATCAGCTGCCGTTGTCCAGAGCATTGACCACGATAAAATGTGATGTTGAGCTGGAACTTGAGTTGTCAGATCTGGTTGCGTCGGAACCCNCAAAAGAGGCCTTACAGGCGGCCTTTAGCGAGCTTGAATTTAAGTCCTGGTTCGATGAACTTGCAGGTGATCAACACGGGGTTGTAAAACCCGTTGTTGCGCGTGTCGTGCAGCAGACCTATGAGTGTGTTGATTCTATCGTTGAGCTTGAAAGCTGGATTGATCGGATTCGAGCAAAAGGTTGTTTTTCCGTCGACACAGAAACTACCAGTCTCAACTATATGGACGCCCATTTGGTTGGTTTTTCGTTGGCACTGGAAGTCGGTGCGGCGATCTACGTGCCCGTTGCGCATGATTATGCAGGAGCGCCGGATCAACTGCCTCTGGAGGACGTGCTTACGCGGTTAAAGCCTGTTTTAGAAGACCCTGCCATCGTAAAAATTGGCCAAAATCTTAAGTACGATATGAGTGTATTGGCTCGCTATGATGTGAATTTGCAGGGTCCGATGTATGACACCATGCTGGAATCGTATGTGCTAAATAGTGTTGCGACACGCCATAATATGGATGCATTGGCGAGTTATTATCTCGACCGGACGACCATCGCTTTTGAAGCAGTGGCGGGCAAAGGTGTGAAACAACTGACGTTTAATCAAGTGGGCGTCGCTGAAGCCACGCAATATGCTGCTGAAGACGCAGATGTTGCTCTGCAATTACACGAGCGGCTCTATCCGGAAATCGAGGCTGCTCCAGGTTTGAGTCGTGTCTATCGCGAGTTGGAAATGCCCTTGGTGCCTATTTTATCTCGCGTAGAGCGCAATGGCGCCCTTGTTGATGGCCGGCTGCTGAAGCAACATAGCGCTGAGTTGGCTGATCGTATGCAGGTTTTAAAGACACAGGCGTGGTCACAAGCGGGAGGGGATTTTAATCTCGATAGTCCGAAACAACTGCAGGCCGTGCTATACGAAAAATTAGGCTTGCCGGTGTTGAAAAAAACGCCAAAGGGAGCACCTTCAACCGCTGAAGCGGTATTGGTAGATTTGGCCCGGGATTTTGAATTGCCAGCGACTTTGTTGGAGTATCGAGGATTAGCGAAATTAAAATCAACGTATACCGATAAGTTGCCGCTGCAAATTAGTGACCTTACCGGCCGTGTGCATACGTCTTATCATCAAGCGGTCACGGCCACCGGCAGGCTGTCGTCGTCCGATCCGAACTTACAAAATATTCCAATTAGAAATGCAGAAGGGCGGCGTATCCGGCAGGCGTTTGTTGCGCCCCAGGGCAAAGTGATTGTTGCCGCTGATTACTCTCAAATCGAGCTGCGAATTATGGCGCATCTATCAGCTGATCCTACCCTGCTTGCCGCCTTCGATGCTGGACTAGATATTCACAGAGCCACCGCGGCGGAGGTGTTTGGCCGAGCGGCGGAGCAAATTACTGATGAGGAGCGGCGTAGTGCTAAGGCTATCAATTTTGGTTTGATCTATGGGATGTCCGCGTTTGGACTCGCTCGACAATTAAATATCTCACGCACGTTAGCGCAAGAATATATCAACTTGTACTTCGAGCGTTATCCGGGGGTCGCGCGTTATATGGAAGAAACCCGAGCGCTTGCTCATGACCAAGGCTTTGTGGAAACCGTTTTGGGCCGCCGGCTTTATTTACCAGAAATACAGGCTAAAAATACTGCGCGCCGGCAGGCCGCCGAGCGCACGGCAATTAATGCACCGATGCAGGGTACTGCAGCGGATATTATCAAACGGGCGATGCTGGATGTGCAGCAATGGCTCGATAGTGCCCGATTGGATGCTCTGATGATCATGCAAGTACACGATGAGCTGGTATTTGAGGTGTCTGAAAATCAGCAAGATGAGCTGATTTCGGGTGTGACCCAACACATGCAAAACGCAGCGAATTTATCGGTGCCGCTGCTGGTGGAAGTGGGTTGCGGTGACAACTGGGATGAGGCGCATTAATCCAGCCAGGCGCTAATTTGTTGGATCAGGTCTACTTTGCCTGTGCCTCGCAGTGCAGAAAATGGCTGGACGACCAAGCAAGGATGGTCGGGGTGATTTTTCCGGAAAGCGTTCAGTGATTTTTGCTGCGCAGATGTGCTTACCTTATCGGCTTTGTTGAGTAACACACATATAGGGAGTTCGGACTGAGCGCTCCAATTAATTAGCTCTTCATCGTAGGGTTGACCTGGGTGGCGAATGTCTGTGACCAAGACGAGCCCTACCAAATTGTCGCGCAGAGTAAGGTATTGGTTAACGGATTTCTGCCATGCCGCTTGTGCTGATTTCCCTGCCTTTGCATATCCGTAACCGGGTAAGTCGACCAAACGACTGCTATTTTTAAGCTCGAAAAAGTTAAGTAATTGTGTGCGTCCGGGCGTTTTTGATACTTTTGCTGTCCGACGATTGCCGGTAATTTTGTTCAACACAGACGATTTCCCGGCATTAGAGCGCCCCGCAAAGGCGACCTCTGGGTATTTATCTTTTGGGCAGCGTGGTAAATCCGGTGCGCTGGTCAAAAAGGTGACGTCAAGTCGTTCAGGTAGGGGCACTTTTTTGTCTCGTTGTTATATAATTTGTGCACCGGGTCGTGGCGGGCATCGAGTGTTTGTTGCAGTCTACACGACCAAGAATGTAAAAAAATTGCCAATGAAGATGGAACTAATTGCATGACAGTGCGCAGGTATAAAAAGTGGATCAGTTTTGCGGTCGCGGTCACCATGTTTGGTGGCGCTGTTTCGGTACACGCCTCGGGAAATCCGGATGCAGGTGAAGCCCAAGCCGCAGCCTGTGGAGCCTGTCATGGGCAGGATGGTGCTTCGCCAATTGATCCCAGCTACCCGCATTTAGCGGGCCAGAACGAAAGATATTTGTTGAATCAGCTCAAAATGATTCAAAATGACACTCGCAACATTGCCCTGATGGCGGGACAGTTAAACGGTAAAACAGAACAAGATCTGGCTGATCTGGCAGCATTTTATGCCAGTCTTCCTGCGAAGTCTTCGCAGGCTATTGGTGATGACAGCGCCATTCGCACAGGCCAGCGGATTTACCGTGCCGGCATCGCGCGTAAGGGCGTTGCGGCGTGTATTGCCTGTCACAGTCCTGATGGATCAGGCAATCAACAGGCGGGATTCCCACGTATCAGCGGTCAACCATCGGCTTATATTATTGCTCAATTGACAGCGTATCGAGAGCGAGTTCGGGCGACCGATGAATCTCTGGGTGGCATGATGCGAGGTGTAGCCGAAGGACTTACGGATACCGAAATAGCTCTGGTTGCAGATTATATCCAAGGTTTGAATTAGATCGTGAACGGGCTCAAAACGAGGGAAAAGCTGATGTGGTTGGTAAAACAAACGCAGATGATGGTGGTCGGGCTGATGCTGGTTTTCTCCGGCGGGGTAATGGCTGCCGACTTTGTTGAGGGCACACATTATGAGCGACTCCCTGTTGCGGTAGATACCCAAGATAAAAACTCGGTGGAGGTTGTCGAGGTTTTCTCTTATTTGTGTGTTCACTGCTACAACTTTGATCCAATGCTTGAGTCATGGCGCAGCCGCCAAGCGTCAGATGTAAACTTTTTGCGGGTTCCGGCGGTGTTTAACAACGACTGGGAACTATTGGCGCAAGCGTTTTACACTGCGGATTCACTGGATGTGCTCGAGCAGACTCACATGCCAATGTTTGAGGGGTTGCACGTTAACCAAGAAGACCTTCGGCGACCGGACAACCTTGCCGATTTGTATGCAGAAAACGCGCAGATCACGCAAGACGACTTTAACTTTGCGTATAACTCTTTTTCCGTGCGCAGTCGGGTACAGCAGGCCAAGGCCAAGAGTCGTGCTTATCGCGTGACAGGTGTGCCGAGCATGATTGTAAACGGGAAATACCGCATTGACGGGCCTATGGCAGGTAGCAACGCCAAAATGCTGGAAGTAGTTGATTATCTTGTTAATCTCGAACGCGCTGCTCTGGAAACGTCAGATTAGATAGCGTGTCTTGGGGACCGCGATCTGAGCGTGTTACTCGCGTGTCTGCGGTGTCTAACCGCAGCCCGCTCAATCCGCAAGAGAATCCTACTTCCCAACAGCCTCATGCAAGCTCGCTGACGCTCCTCTCTTTTAATATTCAAGTTGGCATCAGAACTTCGACGTACGGTCAGTATTTGACTCGAGGCTGGAAACATCTTTTGCCCCACGAGGCTCGGCTTCGAAATCTATATCGCATCGCCGAGGTGGTGCGCGGTTACGATGTGGTGGGTTTGCAGGAAATCGATGGTGGCAGTTTGCGTAGTGGATTTATTAATCAAGTTGAATTTTTGTCTGAGTTGGCCGATTTTCCATACTGGTATGCCCAGTTAAATAGAGATTTAGGCCCGCTAGCCCAACATGGTAACGGCTTGCTGACACGTATAGAGCCGGCAGAACTGGGTGATCATAAATTGCCGGGTGCAATTCCTGGTCGGGGAGCGATGTTTTTGCGCCTGCCGTTTGCAGACTCAGACATGTTGGTGGTCATGATCCATCTATCTTTAGGCCGGCAAGCGAGGCGCCGCCAGTTGTCCTATATTGCAGAGCGGGTAGCCGCTGAGCGGCATGTAGTCATTATGGGTGATATGAATTCGCCGATGCGTCAATTACTCGAGGCGTCGCCACTGAAGTCTCTAGAGCTTCACGGTGTTGACCACCTAGCACCTACCTATCCGGCGTGGGCACCTGCCTTCGCCCTTGACCATGTTTTGGTTTCTTCCGGGCTGCAAATAAAAAACTATCAAGTCATAGATTGTCTGCTTTCAGATCACTTACCTGTTGCCGTAGAAGTTGCTGTTCGCTAGCGGTACAGATGAGCGGGCTGCTGGCGGTTAATAATGAGGTGGTGGGGGTTCATTTTTTAGGTCCGCTGAATCAAAAGCTTCACCTTGCAGGCGTTTGACAAGCAGCGCCAGCGTGCGGTCGATCGTGAAATAACGCTGTTGTTGAACCACCAAAGCGTCGTTGAGTTGCCTAATGGTTTCTTCCTGAAATTCAATCCTCGCCTCCAGCGCCGTTAGTCGCGCTTGCGTTTCGTCATCTGTCATATATCGGTAATAAGCGGTAAACAGGCCTTCAGCATAGGTTAATCCAATGGCTGATGGCCAGTGCTTTGCAGGGATGTTATTCACCGCTATGATGGCCCGCCCTATGGGGTCATTAACTGCATTAAAATGGTCATGGAAAAAATAGACTCACACCGAATTCGTGTCACCTCGCTGGGTGATTTACTGCTCGACGCCGCGGATCGCTTTCCGAGCAGGAACGCCCTGATCTTTCCCGATCAGCGGCATACTTATCTCAGTTTGGTCACGGCCGCTTACCAGCGTGCTCGCAGTCTTTACGGGCTGGGCGTGCGCAGCGGAGATTATGTTGGCCTATTAATGGCTAACTGCCCAGAATATATGGAGTTGTTGCTGGGCTGCTCATTTTTGGGGGCCGTTGCCGTACCGATGAATGCACGCTACAAGTCTGCAGAATTAGCCTATGTTGTGGCAGATGCAGACTTAAAAGTGATCGTCACTTCCGATCTAATTGCTGATTATGCAGATTTTGGTCAATTGCTGCAGGCCGCGTTTAGTGATTTTGAAGTTGAACAAGACGAGACCAACTTGTCTTTGTCTGGTGCACCGTTGATGAGAGCGGTGGTCATGTTAGGTGCGCACACGCCCCCGGGTATGCTCAGCCAACGCCAGTTTTCAGCGCTCGCTGACCAGGTTGATGTTGCGGATATTGATGTGTTGCGCTCGCGGGTGCGCCTAGAGCAGCCCGCGATTATGATGTATACCTCCGGGACAACGGCAAACCCAAAAGGATGTCCGTTAAGCCATGGTTTGTTGGTTCGTAATGGCATTAATATGAACCGCGAACGCTACTTTATGACCGAGCAAGACGTTTTTTGGGCGCCATTGCCGATGTTTCATATGGCCGCAATTCTGCCTTTTATCGCCTGCATGGATGCAGCCGCAGCGATGTCGTCAATGACGCATGTTGAATCGGGTCTTGCTCTGAAAATGCTTGAGAGAGACCAAGTTACCATTGCTTTCCCATCTTTCCCTACCGTAACAAATGGACTGATTGCGCATCCTGATTTTGCGACCACCGACCTGTCGAAATTGCGCCGTATTAACAACGTGGCGCCGGTCGAGATGTTACGCCGTTTTCAGGAGACCTTTGCGCAGGCGGTTCAAACGGGCGCCTACGGTTTAACCGAGGCGGGGGGCGTCATTGCGTTTAATCATCCAGACGAATCGTTGGATTCACGGTTACACACCTGTGGACGGCCCTTTCCCGGTATTGAAGTGCGAATCAAAGATCCGGAAACGTTGACAGATTTGCCGGCTGATCAGCAGGGAGAATTGTGGGTTCGAGGCTATTGTGTATTTTCCGGATACCACAAGAGTCCAGAAAAAAATGCGGAAAGCTTTGTTGATGGTTGGTTGCGAACGGGAGATTTATGCAGCCTGACCGAAGAGGGCGCGATCTGTTACCACGGCCGAATCAAGGACATGCTGAAGGTCGGCGGTGAAAATGTTGCGGCACTTGAAATAGAATCTTTCTTATCTAAACATCCAGCGGTTCAACTTGCCCAAGTGATTGGGCGCGAGGATGAACGCCTGCAGGAGGTGCCAATTGCGTTCATTGAATTGTCGCCTGGTCAGGAGGCGAGTGAAGCGCAATTAATCGAGTTTTGTAAAGGCGCGCTTGCCAGTTTTAAAGTGCCGCGTGCGATTTACTTTGTCCAAGAGTGGCCCATGTCCAGTACCAAGGTGCAGAAATTCCGATTACGCGCGCTTATCTAAGTATCGTTTGAACACGAAGCATTCCTTCTTGAGCAACAGATAAAAGGTGCTGGCCTTGGCGGTTGTACATAGTGCCCAGCGCCAAGCCGCGGCCGCCCGACGCTCGAGGGCTTTGGGTGGCGTAGAGTAACCAATCATCAAATCGAGGGGGTTGATGAAACCACATGCTGTGATCCAAACTGGCTGCGGCTAAGGTGCCTTGGTCCGCATGTGGGCGCCAAGCGGTATCAAGTAAGCAGCGATCGCTGGCATAAACAATCATCGCCAAATGAATATGGGGGTCCTCTGGCAGCGTTCCGTTTGCCCGTAACCAGAGCTTTTGTTCCGGGGTCTGTGCGCTGTCGTCGGTGATCGGGGTTACCATGCGGATATCAATGGGCATCTCTCGCCAGTTTAACCTGCCGCGAATTTGATCGCGATTGGGCAGCGCTTCGGCCGGGGGAACATCGGCATGTGTTGACTGATGGTCTACGCCTTCGACAGGGCGCTGAAAGCTGGCTTGTAGCTGAAATATCGTATGACCATTTTGCTCTGCGGTAACGTTTCGGGCCGCAAAGTTACGGCCTTGTTTTGCTCGTGAAACGGTAAAAACGATGTTTTCATCGGGCCGTCCAGGTGCAAGAAAATAAGCGTGTAGCGAATGTATTGTGAAGCCATCAACCGTTCGAAGCGCAGCCATGGTCGCCTGAGCTGCGACAAGGCCTCCAAATAGGCGGGCATTTTCAGTAACACCACCTGCCCCGGCCCCGCCAATATACTGGTCAGGGCCACAGGCCTTGAGATCTAAACGGTGAATTAAGCGTTCTAGTAAGGTCATGAATCTGATTCCATCAGTCTACGGTGGGTTTTTGGCGATTTATTTTTGTTTTGCCTCGCTGCGTTTTGCTGTTCATGCGTTTTGTTTTTGCCGCTTTGCTCGGTCGTGTTGCGATACGTTGTTTGGGTCGGATGGAAGCTTGCGCGAGCATCTGCTCGAATCGTGAAATGGCATCTTTGCGGTTGCTTAACTGGGATCGATATTGATCGGCCTGGATGACCAACTCACCGTCCTTGTTGATTCGGTTCTTCTGCTGGGTGCGTAAGCGACGCGCCAGTTCTGCGGGAATATCCAGTGCACTTAATACAACTTTTAATTCTACGGCGGTGGATGTTTTGTTGACATGCTGGCCCCCCGGGCCGGATGCGTGAACAAAGGTAAATTTCAGGGCTTGTGGCGCATAAACAGGTGGGTTCATGCGTATAGAGTAACGGGTTCCCACGTATCATCGAAGTGTTGGGTGTCTCTAAATACGTGTTTGTTGTTCGGTGGAGCCAGACTGAGCGTTTTGACCGGGTGTACGGCGGGCTCAAGTTCGTAGCCGTGAACACAATTTTGAACCAGATCTAGCAGGGCAAAACCTGGGTGGTGGTCACCGCGCAGGGTGCCGGCGTTCAGCAGGGTCAGCGCGTGGAAGTGAATGAGTGTTCGATAATGCACGTGCCCGTTGATCATCAGGGTATATTTACCCTGTGCAATGATGTGGTCTAGATCCTTGCTGCGCTTGGCGGGTAACGCATCTGTGCCCGGCCAAATTTTTTGCAGATCATGGTCACCAACACCGTGGCATAGCATCAGAGGGCCAGCGTTGGTGTTCAGATGCACCTGATTGGGTAAGGACGCTAAATATTCTGCACTTTCCGGATCGAGCTGTTCGAGCAAGTGTGCGTTGGGCAGATGCCGGACTTTGTGTTGTAAGATCCAACGATCATGATTTCCGCGGACCGTATGGACGTTAAATGCTTGTAGCAAGCGTATACAAGCGTTCACATCACCTTCCCCGTCTACTAGGTCACCAGTGCAAACGATAGTATCTACGTTTTGTTCGACCAGATAGTGTAGGGCCGTCTCCAGGTAGCGGTGCTGTGCGTGGACATCGCCGATAATGCCTATCTTGTGCAACATAATAATTGGGGTCCGTACCAGCGCGTGTTAACTCTGACGCACGAGCGTAAGCCCGCGGGTGTCAGTATCCTGTGAAGCGTTCGGCTCAGTTTTGTGTCCATCGTTGGGCATTTTACTGCCTAACTGTGTTGTCCGGCGGCTCTGGCCGAACCTGTCATCAGGGAGTCTGGGGTAATCGGTCGAATACGCGGTTGAAAGTTCGCGCTTTGTAATTTCGTGGATCAATTTTTACTGAAACCAGTAGCCGCCCATCTTTGCGCAGCGTCCATGTTTTGCGCACGCTGCGTTCGGGCGTTTTGTATTTTTGTTCGATTTTCTTTTTTGACCACTTACTTTGCCTGCCGCGGTAATCTCCTTTGCGCAAGATTTCCTCTTCGTTGCCGTCATAGATGAATAAAACCCGCTGATCATCGACCTGAATTTCTGTGTCGGTGCATAGCAGAACTTTAGGATCTTTGGCCGGTAGACTCGACATGGAGGACTGACGATAACGGCTTGGTAGAGGTAGGCCCATAATCGAAACAGAGGTGTTAATGCCGTTGCCGGAAAGTCCGCTGTCTTCCTCGAACTTCTCGATGACCTTGTCCGTTTCCTCCAGATTAATTCGCCAGGCGCCGTCAAATGGAGACTGTCCCCAACTCTGCGAAGCATAAGTGACTAATAGGGTCATTATGCACAGGCTAACAAAGACTGTGCGGGTGTTTTTCAGGATGATTTTTAAGGCATTAAACATAATAGGCTCAGATGATTTTATGACCGTGGGCTTTGAAGGGCCACTTGAGGTTTGATCTTTCGCGCTCTTTATACTGTCTAGCGGCAATTTGGCATAAACTCAAGCTCGAGGAAATATTATTGAATAGGGAAACGCGTGACCACAAGAGAAGAAACCGTTGTTGTGCTCAATGCTTGGATCAATGGCTCAAAAGATGAGTTGGCGGTGTGGCAGTGGGCTGAGGGTGCGAAGGCGGATGAAACCATATCCGATATGCTGGTGAGAGACTTAGTGGATACTTTGGCGTACCTGCCTTTTGACATGATTACGACTGAAGATGCGGCGGTTATGTTGGATGCTTTGGCGAATCCCGTTGAGGAAACTGATTTGTCGATTAACCTACTGTGGAATCATATTGACGGTATTGCGACAGATGCGCGTCGATTTCAGCTGAAAGACCATAGCTTCTATGGCCAATTTTGNGACGGAATGGACTGAGCCTTTATTAATCTGCATTGATTGCCGGCATCTACGACGCCGGCGCCCATTCCTGTGAGTGAGCGCTTGCCAACCGCTAAGATCTTGATATACCTATAAGGAAGCGATCAGATTGCTGAGCTTATCGCATTGAGCGACACGCTCCGCTTGCGTCTTTCCTGCGAGACTTACATTCAGGGCGGTCACACCAGAGGCTTTGAGTGCCTGCAGACGCTCCTTTACAAAACTCTCGCTGCCAATCAGAGAATTTTTGGCTAGGTAAGCGTCTGGAATGGCCTCTTCCGCGGCTTTTTTCTCGCCGGCCAAGTAAAGGTCCTGAATGAGCTTGGCTTCCTCAGCGTAGCCGCTTTTTGAAAAGATGTCGTTGTAGAAGTTTTTTGACCGTGCGCCCATACCGCCGATGTACAGTGCCGCCTGAGGACGCGCTAAGTCGCGCAATGGCTCTAGGCCTTCACCGATCGCAACCATGCCGCCCGCAAAAATCTCAAGGGGTGCCCGGTTTGGATCGCGCTTTGCGTTGCCCTTAGCCAGAGCTGCCCCCCAAACATTCTGGGCGGCTTCTGCGGTGTAGAACGCGGGAAGCCAAGCATCCGCTAACTCAGCAGTCATGGCCACGGAAAGAGGCCCTAGCGAGGCCACTGCGATGGGTATTTCCTCTCTTACAGGATGGTTGATTAATTTAAGAGGCTTGCCTAACCCGGTGCCTTTATCTTGTGGTACCGGGATCTGAAATTCGCTACCCATGTATTGGACTCGTTCTCTGCGCCAAACCATTCTGCAGATTTCAATGACCTCGCGCATTCGTTTGACCGGCGCAACGTAAGGTACGCCATGAAAACCCTCAATAACCTGAGGCCCCGATGCGCCTAAACCCAGCATGCAGCGACCGTCTGATAAGTAGTCGATGCCTGCGGCTGTCATGGCCAGTAACGAAGGTGTTCGAGAATAGATAGGTAAAATACCTGATGCTATGGTGACTGTTTTGGTTCTGGCGGCGATGTAACCCATTGCGCTGGGGGCATCAAACGAATAAGCCTCTGGCACCCACACTAGATTCAAACCCGCTTTTTCGAGTTCTGCAATTTCGGTGACGGCGTCTTTAAAACCACCCGCATAGCTGAGGAGTGTGGATATTCGCATACAAAATCCTATTTTGAGCTTGATTTGAGTTGCCAGATTATGGCGAGTTAGGCAAGGTCAGTCACTCAATTTAAACAACACTGAGGGGCCAAGGCATTGAAAAAGCGAGAACTATGGCAATCGTTCGGTTTGTGTTTTGTGCTTTTTTCAACTGGGCTTGCCGGTCTCTCTTTTGCCGAAGTTAAAACATCCAGCGGTGCTTTGCCGGCAATCAAGGCAGAAGCACTGGATTTGGACCGGTTTTCTCAGGACGCGGTGACTCAACTTTCTGCGTATTTGAAAATTGATACCGTCAACCCACCCGGTAACGAGACTCGTGGGGTCGAGTTCTTAGCCGCTGTGTTGGAGGCGGCTGATATCGAATACGAAACTGCTGAGTCCGCGCCAGGTCGAGGCAATTTATGGGCAAAACTACCTGCGACGACGTCGCCAAAGAAAGCTGATCTGGTGTTGTTGCATCATATTGATGTCGTGCCAGCAAATCGAGATTATTGGAGTTTTGATCCGCTCTCTGGTGAGGTTAAAGCGGGTTATATTTATGGCCGCGGAGCAATTGATACAAAAGGTTTGGGTATTGCGCAGCTGCAAGCCTTTTTGGCTTTGAAAGCCAGCGGCCTGCCTAGAAATCGTGATGTTTGGCTAGTGGCCACTGCAGATGAGGAAGCGGGTGGTTTTTACGGTGCGGGATGGATGGTTAAAAATCGACCGGAAGTATTTGAAAACGTTGGTTATTTGTTAAATGAAGGCGGGTCTGGGCGTGTCTTTGGCGAAACAGTTGCGGTCATGGTTGAGGTCACTCAAAAGGTCCCTCTGTGGTTGAGGCTCACCGCCCGTGGTCAGCCCGGCCATGGCTCAGCGCCGCTTGTGGAAACCTCCGTAACAAAATTAATCCGCGCCTTAAAGCGTATTGCCGAAACTGAATTTCCGGTCCGGGTATTGCCGCCGGTGGCCGAGATGTTTGAAGGCATCGCGCCGTTTCAGGCTGGCTCCGACCGGCAGCAATTTGCGAATATTGGGCAAGTCCAGTCTGCCCATAAGTTCCTGCATGAACTGAAGCTCAAGAATCCTGGAGCCCACGCTTTGTTGCGTAATACCTGCTCAATCACTCGGCTGGAGGGTAGCGCAAAGATTAATGTAATCCCGGCTGAAGTGAACGCCGAGTTAGATTGTCGTTTGTTACCGGATCAAGACGTCGAGGTGTTTCTAGCGGATCTCAAAACAATTATTAATGACGATCAAATTACGGTTCAGAAACTCATGAACTTTACCCCGGCTGTTAGCAAAACGCAGACGCCGTTGTTTAAGGTTATACAAGAGGTCTCTGCGGAACTTTACGATGCGCAGGTGGTGCCTACTGTCTCTGGAGGCTTTACCGACAGCCATTTTTTCCGTGACCTGGGGATTACCAGCTATGGATACTCCCCTTTTGCATTTACGGTCGCAGAATTTTCCGGTGTACATGGAAACGACGAGCGTATATCGGTGGAAAATGTAGTCAACGGAGTGAAGGTTTATTACCGGTTATTGACTAAATTTGTTGGTGAGCCCTAGCAGATCTGCTTGTTTAGTTTTTTCGTCGATTCAGCATGATTGCTCGATCACCCATTGAGATCACGGTGGTGGCGACCAGCAGCCAAGCGGCTAGAAAAACACCTGTGGAAAGCGCGGGCCAAGGGAGTATATAAGCGCTGATACCGGTGCCGAGCAAAATGTAATAACCGATGCCGTTGTAACGTCCGAGTCGACTTGTTTTGAGCGAGGCACCCGCGAGCGCTTTTGAGTCAAGCATGTATTGAACGAAAGCCAGCGCAATGATCCAGGGTAGAAAGGAATTAATCAGGCCCAGTTTAGCCAAACACCAACAGCCTGCGGTAACAATTAGTGCATCTGTTAAATGATCTAATACGCCCCCAAGAGGACTGCTTTGATTGAGTTTTCGAGCCAGCTTGCCGTCATAGATGTCAGTGATCACGGCCACGACATAGCAGGCCGCCGCTGCCAGCCAATGTTGATTGAGCAGGGCATATACCAATGGCGCTAGCATACAAAAGCGTATGCCGGTCAATATATTCGGCCAGGTTATCCACGCATTGGTCACGTTGTTTTAGGGGCGGTATAGCCGAAACAATACGCCGTCCTCCTGCACAAAATCTTCGTCACTTTCAATTTCATATTTGGTTAAATAAGCTTGAATAACTCGGTTGATTTCTTCTCGGTCGCGGACACGGTTTGCGGTGCTTTCATAAAGGTTGCCCTTGATATTGAGACGAACTTGCGGGTTTTCGCCAATGTTTTTGACCCATTTTGAGGCTTTGTCAGATGACGCTATGTACAGGTTGCCGTTGTTATTGACACACCACAGGGTGACGGAATAGGGTTTGTCTTGGCCGGTCTCGACGAAAATATTTTCTACCTTGTCGGTAAATGCCCAGTCTTGCGGCCAAGGCTTTATCGACCCTTCGAGCGCGCCACCGGGAATTGGCCCGATAGGCCCGGAGCAGGCCAACAAGAGAGTGAGGCTTAAACCCACCATCATCAGCTTGTGCATAAACTTCACCTCGAAATCTGTGATCGCGGAGCATATGCTACTGCATGAGCCCGTAAAAGAAATAGACTAACGCAAAGCAACGTAAAGAGTAGTCACGCATGCACACTAATGTTGAAACAACATGGATGATTACCGGCGCTAACGGTAACTTAGGCAGACGAATGATTGTAGCGCTGCTGGACAACGAACGTAACGCTGTTGTTGCCGTAGTGCGTAGCGAGCGCGCCAAAGATGCTCTGCATGCGTTAAACCTTGATTCATCTCAAAGCAAGCGGTTGTCAATTCACGTGCTTGATTATACAGATGTTGCGGCTCTGCGCCTTGCGGCCCAAGGGTGCGATAAAGTGGTGCATCTGGTGGGTATTCTAAAGCAAAGCCAACAGGCAACTTATCTTCAAGCCCATGAGCAAAGCACCCAAGCGCTGCTAGAGGCGCTGGCACCAACAAATGTCGGCCACCTAACGTATCTTTCCATTGTCGGTTCTTCGGCAGATGCTTCCAATTTATGTCTGGCCTCAAAAGGACGAGCTGAGGAGTTGTGTGTCCAGAATCAATTGCCGACCTGCATTCTGCGCGTGCCCATGGTTCTCGGTGAAGGTGATTACGCCAGTTTTGCTCTGAAATCTCGGGCCCTTCAGCGAATAAGTTTTAATTTTCGCGCTGGCAGCATAGAGCAGCCGATTTACGCTGGCGATGTTGTGAGGGCTATTTTCACAGCAGCGATCCAACAGGTGGAGGGTGCATTGGATCTTGCAGGTGCTGAAAAAGTGACGCGTCGAGAGCTGACATCGCTTGCGGGGCGCATACTTGGCACCCGCCCGAGCATCGTTTCTTTACCCATTTCGATCGGTTTAATGATGGCCAGTCTGATGGAACGCCTGTTGAAGAATCCGCCGGTAACCCGCGTGATGTTGGAGGTGCTTGATCACGATGATGATATTGATATAGAACCTGCTTTGGTCGCCTTGGGAGGTCTTGAGTTGACTGGGTTGAACGATACGCTAAGGGCCGTACTGAAAGATTGAGTGGGCCTACCTAATCGAGCGTCGCCCACGGCACGTTTTTTTACTTATCTCAGCGGCGCAACTAAACTTGGGTGCGCGTGGTATTTTTGTCTGACCAGCGTTTGTTAATTGATCGGGGGGTTGAACCTCTCCTTGTCATGATGGTCGAAAATGGCGTTTGAAAGAACAGTCCTAAAATCTAAGCCAGTAACTTAATCTAATTATTCCTTGAGGACCTAAAATGAACGCTCGTTTCTCTTCTTGCTTGTCAATTGCGGTGATATTGTCTTTTTTTGCGTTGACGGCCGAGGCCGGTGACGCAGCGGCAGGCAAGCCGCTGTATCCGGTGTGTACAGCTTGCCATGGCCCGACCGGTCAAGGTAACCAGGCGATGAATGCACCTAAAATCGCTGGCCAACACGATTGGTACATTGCTCGTCAACTCAAACTGTTTCAGTTAGGCGCCAGAGGCACTGCGAAAGGTGATATGCAGGGTATGCAAATGGCAGCCATGTCCAAAGGGCCTCAATTGAAGGCAGAGGGCGCACTTGATAACCTCGCGGCGTATATTGCGAGCTTCCCCGACACCAAACCGCCGGTCACGGTAACCGGGGATGTCGCCGCGGGTAAACGGGCTTATGCCACTTGTGCCGCATGTCATGGTGCTCAGGGCCAAGGGGTGGAAGCCCTGTCAGGTCCTGCGCTTGCGGGACAAAATGACTGGTATCTGGTCAATCAAGTGAAAAAGTTTAAAAGCGGACAACGCGGATACCATAAGCTTGATAATGGTGGCCGGCAGATGAGGCCGATGGCGGGTATGTTGGCCAATGATGACGCGATCAATAACGTGGTGGCTTATATCAACACGTTTCAGTAGAGGGGTAAATCGATGATAAGTGCGCCGGGGCAACGTCATATGCCGGCTCAGAGCACCTGGGGGTGAATAGCCGGCTGCTTGTTTCGATGTCTGCTCTAGAGGCCAATTATTCGCAGCTGCGTGCAAAGGCCCAGGGAAACGTTGGCGCGGTGGTCAAGGCTGATGCATACGGGCTGGGTGCCTCGCAAGTTTCTGTGGTTTTGGCAAAGGCAGGTTGTGACACTTTTTTTGTGGCAAATTGTGCCGAGGGTGTGGCCCTTCGATGGGTACTTCCCCACGTTGACATATACGTATTGGACGGTGTTTTTCCAGAAACACGGGACAGCCTTCGTGAGGCAGGGCTTCTGCCGGTGCTTAACACGCCCCAGCAAATTCAGCTGTGGGGATCCGTCGGGCAGCCTGCGGCAATACATGTTGATACGGGGATGCACCGATTGGGTCTGCCGGTAGCAGATGCGGCTGCATCGCTGCCGCTCATAAATTTTGACGTTCGCCTGTTGGTCAGCCATTTGGCGCGAGCGGATGAGCCGGGTCATCCGTCAATATCTGAGCAGTTGCGGCGTATTCAAGCCGTTTATGCGCAATGGGTGCAGCGTTTTGTTGGGTTACGCCTGAGTTTATCCAACTCGGCCGGTATCTTGCGGGGGGTTGGATCCGAGCAGTTGACTCGCGCGGGTATTGCTCTGTACGGGGGCAATCCGTTTCGCAACGAAGCTAACCCTATGCGTGCGGTGGCCACTTTGCAGGGCCGGGTGATTCAGTTGCGTGATGTGTCCGCAGGGGAGCCACTGGGTTACGGTGGTACATTTGTCACTGCAAGAAAAATGCGGTTAGCCGTGCTTGGTCTTGGATATGGTGATGGTTATCCGCGATTGTTGTCTAACATCGGGCGGGTGGCTGTGCACGGCCAATTATGTCCCGTGGTCGGCCGGGTGAGTATGGACCTTACAGTGGTTGATGTGACCCACTGTGAGGTCAGTCTGGGGGATTGGGTTGAGATGTTTGGCGATACCGTGTCTGTTGATGAGGTCGCCGGGCAGGCCCAAACGATCGCCTATGAAGTGTTTACGGGGCTGTCTGATCGCCTGCAGCGGTGTTATCAGACTCAATGACAGACGTGGCACTGCTAGCGGGCGCCCTGTTGGGGCCTTGATCGAGTTCAAAGTGGCGATCCGAGGCGGCGCTGTCCTTTAAGCTAACATAGCGTGAGAAGTCCATGTTGGCTTCTTCATATTGCCCTTGCGCTCTGCGGGCAAGGGAGCGATTGAGATAGACGAGTTGCAAATCGTCGGCGTCAAGGCCCGACATGAGCAGTTGGCTGTAAATCTCCTCGGCTTCAACATAGGCGCCTTCGCGCAACCGCAGGTTCGCATAGTTGCCTAAAACAATTGGGTCATCAGGGGCGCTTCTTTGTGCTGACTCGATATGCGAACGCGCTTGTAGCAAATCGTTGCTGTGCAGATTTAACGCACTTAGAGCCGCATGATAGTGAGCGATTACTATCGGATTCGTGGTTATAGACTGGTATGCGGCTTTCAACCCATTGTCACAAATCGTCAAACCGGTGGGGGGCTGAGTTAGGTGAGCGAAACAGGACTCTAGAGTGTTTGGAGTGCCTACAATATTTGGCTGACTTGTGGGCGTTGGTGTACCCAGTTGCACCTGGGCCATGCAAATCCCAGAAACCATTGCGCTACAAACGAAAATGATGTCTTTAAATGTATGAAAATTTAGCATGGTGAAAGGATTGATAAATGTGTAACCATTGTCTGAAACCAGCGACAATAGTCAATCAGAAGCTGAACCGCTGGTGTTCAACTGACGTTTTAAAAAAGGAGCCGTGTCCTTGGCGGTTATAAAAAGCAAATTAAACTCTGACAGCGAGCTCTTTACGACGCATGTTAAACACCACCGTGCATTGACCGAAGATTTGCGTCGTCAAGTGGCTCGGATCATGGATGGGGGTGATGAGCGTTCTCGCCAACGGCATATTTCCCGAGGGAAATTGTTGCCCCGTGATCGGATTAATCGGCTGCTCGACCCGGGCTCACCGTTTCTTGAGTTGGGTCAGTTAGCAGGATATGAACTCTACGCCGATGTTATCCCTGCAGGCGGTATTATCGCGGGGGTCGGCCAAATTTCAGGTCAGCCTTGTATGGTTCTGGCTAATGACGCGACGGTCAAAGGCGGCACGTATTACCCGATTACGGTCAAGAAGCACCTGCGTGCACAGGAAATCGCACAGGAAAATCATTTGCCTTGTGTGTATCTGGTTGATTCCGGGGGTGCCTTTTTACCGATGCAAGCCGACGTTTTCCCGGACAAAAACCATTTCGGGCGCATCTTCTACAATCAGGCGAATATGTCTGCTCTGGGTATCCCCCAGATTGCTGTGGTAATGGGGTCATGCACGGCCGGTGGCGCCTACGTGCCAGCGATGTGCGACCAGGCAATCATCGTTAAAGATCAAGGGACAATTTTTCTAGGCGGCCCACCGCTGGTGAAAGCGGCGACAGGTGAGGTGGTTGATGCGGAGCGCCTTGGCGGTGGAGAAGTGCACAGCCGTGTTTCAGGTGTTACCGATTATCTTGCTGAAAATGATGAGCATGCGCTTGTGTTAGCTCGAGAGATTGTTGCCACTAGTCATCAGCGCTTTACGCCCACTATTGAGCGCCGTGCAGCCTGTGCACCCCTTTATGCGACCGAAGAGATATACGGTGTTATTCCATCGGATACGCGTACGCCGTTCGACGTGCGAGAGGTCATTGCGCGATTGGTTGATGGCTCAGAGTTTCATGAATTTAAAAAACTATATGGGGAAACTTTGGTTTGTGGTTTTGCTCATATTCAGGGGATGCCGGTCGCGATTGTTGCCAATAACGGCATCTTGTTTTCCGAGAGCGCTTTAAAAGCCGCTCATTTTATTCAGTTGGCTGATCGGCGTGGAATCCCTCTTTTGTTTCTGCAAAACATCATGGGTTTTATGGTGGGCCAAAAGTACGAAAATCAGGGTATTGCCAAAGATGGTGCAAAGATGGTGGCTGCCGTGGCCTGTGCTCGGGTTCCCAAGTTTACCGTGGTCATAGGCGGCTCGTTTGGTGCAGGTAATTATGCGATGTGTGGTCGCGCTTATGGCGCTCGCATGCTTTGGACGTGGCCGAATGCGCGGATCTCAGTCATGGGTGGTGAACAAGCGGCGCATGTTTTAGCGACGGTTCGCGAAGAGGGAATGCAGACCCGCGGTATGTCCTGGCCTGAGGAAGAAAAAACAACATTTATGGACGAGATACGTCATGCCTATGATGAAGAAGGTCACCCTTATTACGCTTCGGCTCGATTGTGGGATGATGGGGTTATTGATCCGGCGGACACGCGTACGGTTTTAGGTTTGGCTTTGGCGTTTGCGGCGCGTAGTCCTGAACAAGCTCAGTCTGATTTTGGTATTTTTAGGATGTAAGCATGATCCGATCGCTGTTAGTGGCTAATAGAGGGGAAATTGCGTGTCGAATATTTCGCACCGCGCGACGTCTTGGCATCCGCACAATCGCCGTTTACTCAGATGCTGACGTGGGCGCGATGCACGTTGCCATGGCCGATGAATCTGTCTGTTTGGGCGCGGCGAGAGCGTCTGAGAGTTACCTGAATATCACCAAGATCATTGATGCTGCCGTGAGCACACAAGCTCAGGCAGTCCATCCGGGATACGGTTTTCTGTCAGAAAACAGTGGATTTGCGCAGGCGTGCCTGGATGCGGGTCTTATTTTTGTGGGGCCGAGTCCTGAGGCTATTGAACTGATGGGTTCAAAAATAGCGTCAAAGCAGGTGATGGAAGCGGCCGGCGTGCCTGTCTTGCCCGGCTATCACGGGACCAATCAAGATGCAGATTTTTTGCGCCAACAAGCGCAGGCCATCGGTTTTCCTTTGCTTATAAAAGCCTCCGCTGGTGGCGGCGGTCGGGGAATGCGTCGAGTTGATAAGGCTGAAGAATTTATGGCGCAATTGGCGGGCGCCCAACGAGAGGCCCGTGCGGCGTTTGATGACGATGCGGTTCTGTTGGAACGATATTTGGATGAACCCAAACATATCGAAGTGCAGTTGATGGCGGACAATCACGGTAACGTGATTCATTTATTCGAGCGCGATTGCTCTGTACAACGGCGTCATCAAAAGGTGGTCGAAGAGGCGCCGGGGCCTTCGGTTGATGTACTTCTGCGGTCACAGCTGGGGCAAAGTGCCATCGAGGCTGCAAAACAAGTTGGCTATGTAGGCGCAGGAACCGTTGAATTTATTGTTCAGGATGGGGCGTTTTTCTTTATGGAGATGAACACCCGTTTACAGGTCGAGCACCCTGTGACAGAAGCGATCACCGGCCTTGATCTTGTTGAGATGCAGCTTGATATTGCAGCGAACCAGATGTTGAGCGTTGGCCAAGAAGACGTTCAAATGCAGGGGCATGCTGTGGAAGTTCGTCTTTATGCGGAAAATCCGGCTAAGCACTTTTTACCCTCAACCGGAAAGCTGGTGCATTTTGCGCTGTCGGAGCAAATTCGGGTTGATGCGGGAGTATGTGAGGGTGATCGGATTTCACCTTATTATGATCCGATGTTGGCAAAGCTCATCGCGCACGGAGCCACCCGCCAAATTGCCATTCGCTCTTTGATAACGGCGTTGCGCTCAACGCGGATTGCGGGGGTTGAGCACAACTTGGGATATATCATCAGAGTGCTGGAACACGCCGATTTTTTAGCTGGAGATTACACCACGCATCTATTGCCGGCCTCTCATGAAGCGTTTATACCGCGCGCGCAAAGCCCGTTTGCGGCTTTGGCGGCGTTGTCTATATTCCGGCAGGAAGCGGATAATATGCGCTGGTCTGCAGGTTCGGGGTTTCGCAGTAACGCCCCTTGTGAGCGTCAAATTCACCTGCTGCACAAAAAACAGGTTGTCAGTGTTTCGGTGCATGAGCAACACTTGTCGATTGGCTCAGATCGTATTGATTATCAAATAATGCCTGGCGCGCATGGTCAGGATATGAGCGTGCAGCTGGACGGCGTCATGTTGCAAGCGAAAGTGGCGCGAGATGCCTCCGCCCTGTATGTGATGAGTGGCGGCCATACAGAAAAATTCCTTGATCTGACAGACGACCTGAGCCGTTTTCAGGATCAGTCGTTGTCGTTGGGGGGGATTATTGCGCCGATGCCTGGCCAACTGATTGCCGTGCATGTGCGGGAAGGTGATTCGGTTCAACAAGGTGACGTCTTGGCAGTGCTTGAAGCGATGAAAATGGAACATACCATCACCGCGCCCAAGGCGGGCATTGTTCGGGAAGTCTTCTGCGGGGAGGGTGAGCGCGTGGACGAGGGCGTCACCTTGGTGGCGTTGGATTGATAGGCGTGATGCCATGTTCTCAAACAATAGCGTGTAAATGAGCTGAGGGTTGGCCCGTGAGTATGTTGACAGACTTTGATTTCTCCTTAGGGGAAACGGTGGATATGTTGCGTGATGCTGTTGCGCAATTTACGGCGTCCGAGATTACTCCGCGGGCAGACGAGATTGATAAAACCAATGAATTTCCGCGAGACTTGTGGGCTGAGCTAGGTCGCCTTGGTGTGCTGGGCATGACCGTAGAGCAAAGCTATGGTGGTGTTGACTTGGGTTACTTGGCGCATACGGTGGTCATGGAAGAGATCAGTCGCGGATCAGCATCTGTTGGGCTGTCGTATGGGGCGCATTCAAACTTATGTGTGAATCAAATTGCCCGGTTTGGCAGCGAGGATCAAAAAACAAAATATTTACCGCCGTTGATCTCAGGTGAAAGTTTAGGTGCGCTGGCCATGAGTGAAGCGGCTGCTGGATCTGATGTGGTTGGTTTAAAACTGCGGGCCGTTGAGGATGGTGACAACTTTGTGTTGAACGGCCAAAAAATGTGGATTACTAACGGCCCCACCGCTGATGTCTTGGTTGTATATGCAACGCTTGATCCGGCGCAAGGTAGTCGTGGTATCACGGCATTTTTGATAGAAAGGGGGATGCCTGGATTCAGCACGGGCATCAAGCTCGACAAACTGGGCATGCGTGGTTCGGACACCTGTGAGCTTATTTTTGAGGACGTTGTTGTGCCAAAAAAACAAGTTTTAGGTCAGGTAGGCCGGGGTGTGAACATTTTGATGAGTGGCTTGGACTACGAGCGGGTGGTTCTTGCCGGTGGCCCGTTGGGCATCATGCGCAACTGTATGGATGTTGTCATGCCTTATCTTCATGAGCGGCAACAGTTTGGCCAGCCTATTGGTGCCTTTCAGTTGATGCAAGGTAAAGTGGCGGACATGTATACGCAAATGAATGCTGCCCGATCCTATGTATATGCTGTGGCTCGAGCATGTGATCGAGGTCGAACCACTCGATTTGATGCAGCGGGTTGTATTTTATATGCGGCCGAGGCGGCGACTCAGATGGCGCTGCAGTCAATCCAGGCGTTGGGAGGCAATGGTTATACCAACGATTATGCGGCCGGCCGATTGTTGCGCGACGCCAAGCTTTATGAAATTGGCGCGGGTACCAGTGAAATTCGGCGTATGCTTGTCGGACGAGAGCTATTCGACGCAACCAGTGCTTGAGGCTATACTTCGTCGCCGTTTTTTACGGTCTATGAAACTTCTAGGAGAAAGATTTGAAACGTCGATTCGTTCCTGTTCTAGCAGCAATATTGATGAGCGCATGGGTCTATGCGGTTCCGCCGGGTAACGAGCAAGAAATCGTAGACCGTATCAAACCGTTTGGCAGTCTTTGTCGCGCCGGGGATGATTGTGCTTCAGCGATCGCGGCAGCAGCATCGGGTCCGCTGAGCGGCCAGGCGGTATATGACCAGTTTTGTTTCGCTTGCCATGCGGTGGGTGTTGGCGGTGCACCGTTGCTTGGCGATATTGCACAATGGGAACCCAGAATTGCCAAAGGCATGGATGTGCTCATGGCAAGTACTGTAAACGGAATAAATGCCATGCCCGCGAAAGGTACCTGTATGAACTGTTCGGATGACGAGCTTAATGACGCAGTCGCCTACATGCTCGAGCAGGTGCAGTAGGCTAACCACTCAGCGATATTGTGGTGGGGCTCACTGGACCCCTGCCTCCCAGTCTAATGCTCGGTAACTCAGCGCCTCGCTAAAATGAACCGGGCAAATGGCCTGCGCACCATCCAAATCAGCGATGGTGCGTGCGATTCGCCAGATTTTATGCACACTTCGGGCAGACAGCGCATAGCGCTCAACGGCGTGTTCCAAGAAACGAATGTCGATACCCTCTGTGTTGCAGTGGGCGGGTAGAACGTGTGCTGGCAGAAGGGCGTTGATATTGCCTTGGCGTTGCATTTGCACCTTTCTTGCTTTGACCACGTCTTCAACAGCGCTGTTTGCGAGATGCTCTGGTGCCTGTGAGGAAGCTTTTTTTTGGTTCAACTGAGCCAAAAGAGTTTTCGGTAGTGAAGGGACGTAAACCTGCAAGTCTATGCGGTCAAGCATGGGCCCTGAAATTCGGCTTTGATAACGTTGTAGCTGCGTGCTGGTGCATCGACAAGCGGCGGTGCTGCAGGTCCGGCCCGCTGGGCAAGGGTTCATTGCAGCGATTAATTGAAACCGGCACGGAAAGCGAACTTTGTATTTGGCTCGGGTGATCACCGCCTCGCCGCTCTCAATGGGCTCTCGCAGGAGATTCAGCGCTGAGGGTTTGAAGTGGGGTAATTCGTCCAAAAATAAAACCCCGTGATTAGCCAGTGCAACTTCCCCTGGAATTGGTGGATGACCGCCGCCAATCAGTGAGGTTGCACTTGCTGAGTGATGTGGATCCCGAAAAGGCGCTTGTGTGTGATTGGCACGGGTAAGGCCTGCAACCGAGTAAAGTGCGGCAACTTCCATAGACTGTTGTGGCGACAAGGGGGGGAGTAGTTGGCAAAACCCACGCGCCAGGGTGGTTTTTCCTGTGCCCGGTGGGCCCACCATTAGCAAATGGTGCCCACCGGCTGCGGCAATCGTGAGTGCCCGTTTTGCCGCGTGCTGACCAATCACCTGATTAAAGATAGCCGCTGTGCTGAGCTCCTCACGTTTTGCGGTGCTGCTGATGCGAGTAAGCGCAGCATTGTAAGTTGAATTTTCGGCAGTTGGCACGAATGAGCCAATGCTATGGTCGCGCAAACCTTCTACGACGTCTCGCAGGTTGCCCGCGATCAGCAGGGTGCCACGTGGGGCGTATTGCGCCTCTTCCTCGTTGGCCTTGGGAACTACCAGTTTACGCTTGGCTTGATGGGCCGCGATGGCACAGGCGAGGGCACCCGTGACCGCTCGCAGTTCCCCGAATAAACCCAGCTCGCCGAGAAACTCAAGAGAGTTGATTAAGTCGGACTGCACTTGCTGTGTTGCCACGAGCACACTCAAAGCAATCGGTAAATCTAACGCGGCACTGCGTTTAGTGATATCGCTGGGTGCTAAATTGATGATGACTTTGCCGTTCGGGTAATCAAATCCTGAATTTTTGAGCGCGCTGCACACTCGATCCCTTGACTCCCTTACAGCCCCCTCTGGCAATCCGACGATGGTGGTAGCTGGCAGTCCCTGCCTAATGTGGCATTCGACGGTGATGGGATGCGCCGTAAGCCCGAACAAAGCTCGAGTGTGCATGGTTGGCGGCCCTTTTGGGTCGTCGATCGTTGTGTGCGGTTCAACTGCGCCTGAGCTAACCTTAGACGCAGATTCAGCCATTACTGATTCCCTGTCTCTTCCATTTTAACCAGTCGCTGTTCTAGCGTGGCCACTTGGGTTTGTAGTGACGTTAAAATAGCCACGTGCGCCTCGTAAGTGTGTTTGGGCACCAATTCGAAATGCGAAAATAATTCATGGCTGACTCCTTCAATTTTGGTGAACATTTCTGCAGCTACCGCTTGATCGGGCAGCGTCTCGCGTAAAATGTCTTGAAGCGCTTCGAGTAAGGCGCGAATGGGATCCATCTGAGACTCCAAGGTATGAATGAACATCAAGTTTAACGAATCTTTTATCCGCAAACTGTAGGCCTGCGTCCTAAAAATAGTGGCATATCCGCCCTGTTTTGGTGCGTTCGGCGCACGCCGGCTGTGCACCAAATCTGTGCAAAACGCCATATAAATTCTTAAACCATTGAATTTAAAAGCTTTTATTGAAATGGCACGTGAAATGCATTTGAGGAGGGGACAAGACCTCGCAGCGGTTTTCTGCCAGCGGGCTTGCAATTAAAAAAACAATGGGGCGACTCGTTGGAACAACAAATGGGTTTTAGAGGAGAAAAAATGAAGTCTTTATCAAAAGTTTGTGCCGTTGCTGCATTGGCCGGGAGTGCAATGACCACCGCCAGCGTGGTCAATGCGGAGATGTCTTACAACGTGGGTTATGCCTCCGAGTATTACTTCCGCGGTATCTTGCAGAAAAGCTCGTCGGCTAGTGCAGGCGCTGATTTCGAAAGTGGTGGGTTCTATGCGGGTACCTGGGCGGCCGATGTTGGTGATGGCTTGGAAATTGATGGTTACTTTGGCTACGGCATTGAAACTGATGCCGGGCTGTCAGCTAGTTTAGGGTTCACGGGTTACTACTACACCGGTGAATTCGACGATACCTATGAAGAAATCAATTTGAACCTCGGTTACGGGCTGGTTGCGTTTGAATATTCACTGGGGCAGTACGATAACTTCGACGGACCTTCTTTAGATTACGATTTCACGGCGATTACGTTGTCTTTGGAAAATGGTCTATACGGCAAGATCGGCGCTTTTGGGCTCATCGAAGATGAAGCCGGCGAAGGGGAGTACTTAGAGCTCGGTTATGGCACAACAGTGGCAGATATCGATCTTGGCGTGGCTCTGATTTTCAGTAGTGATGAATTGTCCGATCAGGCGAGTTCTGGGGGCAATGCAACTGAAAGCGAAGCCGTTGTATTTACGATTGGGAAAAGTTTCTAAGCAACCAACGCACACTATTCGAGCCGAAAGCAACTTGGTGCTATCGGATAGCGTTGAAATATTAGAAAATCCTAGGGATGCAGGTAACCATGATCTTCCACAAAGTACATGTTTTCTTTTGCATCCCCAATTAGGAGTTTAAAAAAATGAAATTAATTACAGCCATTATCAAGCCATTTAAGTTGGATGACGTCCGCGAGGCGTTGTCCGAAGTGGGTGTTCAGGGTTTGACGGTTACTGAAGTCAAAGGCTTTGGTCGCCAGAAGGGACATACAGAACTTTATCGCGGCGCAGAATACGTCGTGGACTTTTTACCGAAGGTCAAAATTGAAGCGGCCATCGATGATTCGCTCTTGGAGCAAGTGATCGAGGCTATAACTAAATCAGCAAACACCGGCAAAGTAGGTGACGGGAAAATCTTTGTCACATCGCTTGAAGAAGTTGTGCGAATTCGCACCGGTGAAACCGGCCCGGACGCGGTATAACGCGTCTGGCCAATGGAGAATATTGTGGAAGATCTTACTCAACTTGCTTACTCGGTAGACACGTTCTACTTCCTTGTCATGGGTGTGCTTGTCATGTTCATGGCGCCTGGTTTTGCCATGCTTGAAGCAGGCATGGTGCGGGCGAAAAATACCTCAGAAATCCTACTCAAAAACGTGGCGTTGTTCTCAATTGCATCAGTGATGTATTTGCTGGTGGGTTACAGCATCATGTACGGCGGCGGTGCCGGGTGGATGCCTGAATTTGGATTTTTAATCGGTGATGAAAATACAACAGAAGCGGTTCTGGCGTCGGGCGGTGAAACCTATTACTCAGCTCGTTCTGACTTCTTCTTTCAGGTGGTCTTTGTGGCGACTGCGATGTCCATCGTCTCCGGCGCAGTGGCGGAGCGGATGAAGCTGTGGGCATTTTTGGCGTTTGCCGTAGTGATGACTGGTTTCATATACCCCGTTCAAGGTTTTTGGAAGTGGGGTGGCGGCGCACTTGACGAAGCTGGATTTCTAGATTTTGCGGGTTCCGGAGTTGTGCACATGTGCGGTGCCGCTGCCGCGTTAGCGGGGGTGATCTTGTTGGGGCCACGAGCAGGTAAGTATGGACCTAACGGACAAATCACGCCGATTCCTGGCGCGAACATGCCGTTGGCGACGTTGGGGATGTTTATCCTTTGGTTCGGCTGGTTCGGCTTCAATGGGGGTTCTGAGTTGAAATTGTCGAATGTTGACGAGGCCAATGCAGTTGCGCAGGTCTTCGTGAACACAAATACAGCGGCGGCGGGTGGTCTTCTCGCGGCATTGCTTGTGGCTCGACTGATGTTCGGCAAGGCCGATTTGACGATGGCGTTGAACGGTGCGTTGGCGGGTTTGGTATCGATCACGGCAGAACCGCTTACAGGTAGTAACATGGCCTCGCTGTTGGTTGGCGCTGTGGGTGGTGTCTTGGTAGTACTGTCGATTGTTGCGCTTGACAAGCTCAAGATAGATGACCCAGTTGGTGCAATTTCGGTGCACGGTACATGCGGCATCTGGGGCTTACTGGCGGTGATCTTTACCAATTCTGAGGCCACCGTAGGTGGACAGCTGTTGGGCATCGTGGCGATCTTTGTTTGGACCTTTGCTGCAAGCTTAGTGGTTTGGTTTGTTATCAAGTCGCTGATGGGTATACGTATCTCTGCCGAAGAGGAGTATGAGGGCGCAGACATCACTGAAACGGGTATTGAGGCATACCCGGAGTTTTCCAAAGTGTAGGCGATTAGCATCTAGCCAGCGCCTTGCGCTGGCAAGGCCTCGAAAAGCCAAGCCTGTAAAGGGCTTGGCTTTTTTATATTGATGCTGAGTGCTTAGGATATCCCGCAAATGTAAGACACAATTGGCCGCACGTACCGTCGCATCTTTAGTACAATTATGCTGTCTTAGATAGTCGAATACATAGTTAAATGAAATACTGCAGCACCCGTGGTGGTGTCAACGGGCTCTCCTTTACCGACAGTTTGCTAATGGGCTTAGCACCTGATGGCGGGTTGCTGGTGCCAGAGTCTATTCCGGATGTCTGCGCACATCTTGAGGATTGGCGTCAGTTGAATTTTGTAGGGCTAGCCCAAGAAGTGATCGCCCTGTTTGCTGATGATATTGAACGCCCCGTACTCGATGATTTAGTGGCTCAAGCCTACAGTAGCTTTGATCACGAAGACGTTGTCGGATGGGAGCGGCTTGGCGATGTCACGCTTATGGAGCTCTTTCACGGGCCTACGCTTGCGTTTAAAGATGTGGCGCTGCAACTATTGGGGCGCTTGTTTGAGCATGTGCTGGCACAGCGTGGTGAGCATTTAAACATCTTGGGTGCAACCAGTGGTGATACGGGAAGCGCGGCCATCGCTGGCGTCCGCGGCCAAGCAAACATTGATATCTTTATCTTGTATCCCCACAACAAAGTGAGTCCGTTGCAAGAGCTGCAGATGACAACTGTGGCAGATGAAAATGTTCATTGTGTGGCGGTGGACGGGAGCTTTGATGATTGTCAGAGCTTGATGAAAAGTGTGTTTGCAGATTTACCGTTTAAGGCGCAATACCAATTGGGGGCGGTGAATTCTGTGAATTGGGCGCGGGTTATGGCGCAAATTGTTTATTACGGTTATGCCAGCTTGCGTATGCCCGAAGCGCCTATTTTTAGTGTTCCAACGGGTAATTTCGGCAATGTATTTGCGGCTTATCTTGCTCGTGAAATGGGATTTCCAATTCATAAGCTTATGGTTGCTACCAACGAAAACGATATTCTGGCGCGATTTTTTGCAACCGGGGAGTATGCACGGGGTGATGTGCACTTTACGCTGTCGCCTGCAATGGATATCCAAGTGGCGAGTAATTTTGAGCGCTTCTTGTATTACTATTTTGATAAAGACACCGCCCGCTTGAGGGATTTTATGTCTGTCTTTCAATCAACGGGGCGCGCGTCGGTCGACGCGCCGCCAAGCAGCGATATTATTTTGGCGACGTCAGTAGATGCTCAACAGACCTTGGCTGCGATAAGGCAGGCCTATGAAGACTTTGGGTATGTGCTGGATCCGCACACTGCGGTGGCCTATGCCGCCTGTATGCAAAGCGATTTAGCGTTGCGAGGCCCTGTGATTTGTGTCGCCACGGCCCACCCCGCAAAATTTCCCGAAGCCGTAAGGCAGGGGGTGCCTGATGCGCTCGCGCAGCACCCAACGCTGGATGCGCTGCAGGGTTTACCGTCGCGGCGTCAACGGATTGCGCCGACCTTGGATGCTGTAAAGGCGTTGATTCGCGACGGTGTCAGAGCGTATTGATGATGGTATCTATGGCTTGAGGGACGTCACTTAGCCGGTGGACCTCTTGTGTGGGTGTCGCCTGATCATTGGAACGGACTTCTTTTTTTAGGTTTACCCAAATGTTGTGCATGCCCATCGCAGAAGCACCAAAAATGTCATCGTGTAGATCATCCCCAATGTGTATTGCCTGATTCGGCATCAGTTGAAGTGTTGTTAGCGGCGCCTGAAACATGGCTTTGTCCGGTTTTTTATGGCCGACATCTGCAGAGCTAAATGCACCGGTCAAATAGTTGCCAAGCCCGGTTTTGTGGATATCAGCATTGCCATTGGTGAGTGCGTAAAGCGTAAATTTTTGGCTCAGTTCTTGGAGTAGGTCTATTGCCCCAGGGAAAAACTGAACCTCATTACGGCCCTCAAAAAACACGTCAAAGGCCCGGTGTGCGGCGATTTGAGCGTCTTTGTTGGCCAGCCCAGCTTGGCACATGACCTCAAAAAGAATAGCTTTACGCATAAAGCTGAGATCATGTGTTTTGTGGCTGTATTGGGTGACTATGTCTTCGCGAATTCTGGCGAGGTTTTCCGCTTGATAAAACGGGAGGCTCTCCGGAACCGCTTGTTCCAGCCACTTCACGAGTTTCTTTTCCGCAGCAACAATCACGCGCTCGACATCCCATAAGGTGTTGTCCAGATCTAGAGTGATTAATTTGACAACCGCCATGGCGCTCTCCTAAGGGTCTTCGGGCCGTTTGTGTGCTCTTGGATGGGCGGCGTCATAGACCTTTGTCAGGCTTTGAAAATCTAGATGGGTGTAGATTTGGGTTGTAGTGATATCCGCATGTCCTAATAGTTCTTGTATTGCGCGCAGATCCCCCGACGATTCAAGCAGGTGGGTTGCAAAACTATGCCTGAGCATATGTGGATGTAAGGAATCGTCGCCTAATTGCGCAACGCCGATTTTTTTCAGTCGCACTTGTATCGACCTCGGGCTGATGCGTTTTTCTCCGCGGCCGGTGAATAACGGCGCTTCGCGCTCGGCTTTGGGGTGCTGCGCGAGCCATGCTTGTAATGCTTTCACGGACTGCGAACCCAGTGGCGCAAGCCGCTCTTTGCTACCTTTGCCCGTGACGCGGGCAAGGCCTTGTGTGAGATCAAGGTCACCGATGTTCAGCTGTGCGAGTTCGCTCAGACGTAAACCCGCGCCATAAAAAAGCTCCAAAATAGCGCGATCTTTGATCTCGGATGGCTTTTTTGCTTGTGCATCAAACAAACGTGCCGCTTGATCGGTGTCCAATACTTTCGGCAACTTGCGTTTTGCCTTGGGCGCGCGCGTTGTTGATGCTGGGTTGGCTTGAAGTTTGTTTGTCACCACAAGCCATGTGTAGAAACTGCGTACGGCGGATAACGCACGTTGAATACTTTTTGCCTGCAAACCTTGGCTTTTAAGCGAAGCGGTGAATCGGGTAATGTCGCGGTTTTGCGCGTTGAGCAGATCTTTACCGTAAAACTTCAGAAATCTTTTGACCTCATGTCGGTAGCCGTAAACCGTATGTTTTGAGTAGCGTTTTTCAATGGTGAGATAATCTAAGAATAGATTAATTAGCCCATTCTCAGGTCTGGTAGTTGATACTTGTGACGTCTCGGGCTTGCTCATGGATTTTGCAATCGTGACAACACTTTGCTCAGGACGTCTGCAATATAGGTGACAAATAGGGTGTCCATGTCGTTGCTGAAACGGGTTGCATCGCGGCTGCCAATGCACAGGGCGCCGTCGGTGTCTTCTAAAGAGAGCGGCAGGATGATCGCGCTGGCGCTTGTATTGTGGGTTGCGGCCGGGAAGAGTAGTTGGAGTTCACTTTCCCGCAGTGTGGTGCAAACCGGTAGAGTGCCATTAAATAAATCATTGAACGGAAGCTCTCCGGGATGATTGACCAAATGGTCCAGAGTGTGGTTCACGCCCTGAATGTGACAGCAGACAAAATCGGCTTCAAAATCGACAAGCATATATGTGGCGAGCACCTCGTTGAGCGCGGGCAGTGAACGCGCGTCCAGTAGGGCCAGCGTTAGGGAGCGTGTTTTACTAAAAAGCAGATCATTGACCCTTGCAGACTTAAGCAAACGGCTCATTTTCTGACGCATATCGACATTGCGCTCACGCATAATGATCATCTGCCGCTCGACCAATGAGACAGCCTGACCAGAATCGTGCGGCAAAGTTAGCTCAGCCAGGATTGACGGGTGGCGAACAAAAAATTCCGGATCCTGACGAAGATAGTCAATGACAAGTTGTTGATCGGTGCGAGGAGCGTCGGCATTGTCTGGTTGCATGGTGTTGCCTAAGTAAGGTTATAGAGTTAATTCGCCTGAAAAAACCAAAGTTGCACTGCCCGTCATTGTTAGCGGTGTATTGTGGTCGGACCATGAAATTCGAAGTTTGCCACCCGGTAGGGAAACCTTCACCCGTGGGTCGATCAAATTTTTTAATCGTGCAACCACCGCTGCTGCGCATGCGCCGCTTCCGCAGGCTTGAGTTTCTCCGACGCCTCGTTCGAAAACCCGTAAGCGCATGAACTGTCGATCGACTATTTGGCAGAACTCAACGTTGGTGCCCGACGGGTAGGCGGGATGTTTTGTAAGTTGTCGGCCGATAGCCTCGACGTCGGTATCAAAAATATTGTCCACGAACATCACCGCATGGGGATTGCCCATGGATACGGGTGTCACACAAAAATTCTGATCCGACGCAGACAAAAGGTAGCTGTTGATGGCGTGCTGCGGATCGTTTTCCGCTTGTATGGCTTGAGCGGATTGAAATGGAATGTCGGCCGCCTCGAGTACGGGTGGCGTCATGATTGTTTCGATGTTTTGGGGATTGTTGAAACTTGTGGTCAACCTGCCCCCTGGCGACTGCCAATGCAGCGTTGTTTTCCGCGTGAGTTGCAGGTGTCTTGCGAGCAACGTCACCGCTCGAGTACCGTTCCCGCATTGCTCGGCGGTGCTGCCGTCTGCGTTGTAAACGCGATACCAGAAATCAGCATCAGTTTCTGTCGGCGGCTCGATAGTGAGGAGCTGATCAAATCCTATGCCGGTATGACGGGTGCCCCAAGCTGCAATTAGGTCCGCGTTGAGATTTAATGATTGTGTGATGCCATCAACCACCACGAAGTCATTGCCCAAGCTATGCATTTTGTGAAATCTAAGGCGCTGCCTTTTTTTGCTCGCCGGCTGCTTCATGACGCGCTCACTTGCTCTAGTCGCAGCTGGTCCGTGATGGTTTCACGACGTCGAATGATTGAAAAACTATCCTGATCGACAAGTATTTCGCACGCTCGATCTCTAGAATTATAGTTCGAAGCCAGCACCATGCCGTAGGCACCGGCTGAAGCGATCGCAATCAACTGACCGGGGGCTAACGTTAACTGCCGGCCTTTGGCAATGAAGTCACCAGATTCACAAATTGGCCCGACGATGTCCCAAATCCCAGGCGTCCCGGGTTCGGTCGTGTCCACAGGTAAAATGTCATGCCATGCGTTGTATAGGGCAGGTCGAATCAAATCATTCATAGCGGCGTCGACGATGGCAAAATTCGGTGCGTCTTCGCTGCTTCCTTCTTCAGATGTCTTGAGGTACTCAACTCTGCTCAACAAAATACCCGCGTTGGCGACCAAAGAGCGGCCGGGCTCTAATTTAAGCGTTTGTTGCCTATTGCCCATAATTTGGGCAACGGCCTGACCATATTCGGACACATCCAGCGGAATCTCATTTTGGTAACTGATCCCCATACCGCCGCCAAGATCGATGTGCTCGATGGTTATGTTGTTGTTTTCGAGATCATCGACCAGCACGAGTAAATGCGTCAGTGCTTCCAGAAGAGGCTCGATTTGGTTGATCTGGGATCCGATGTGGCAATCGATACCTTTTATCTCGAGGTGTTGGTTCTTTGCAGCCTGTAGGTACAGCGCAAGCGCTTGCTGGGGCAGTACGCCAAATTTGTTTTGTTTCAGGCCTGTAGAAATATAAGGGTGTGTTTGTGCGTCGACGTTGGGATTCACGCGAATTGAGATTGGTGCAACCCGACCCAATAGCTCAGCACGGGAACTGATGCGTTCGAGCTCGGCGGCGCTTTCAACATTGAAACACTCGATACCCACCTTAATGGCGTGGTCAATTTCCTCGGTGGTTTTACCGACGCCTGAAAAAAGTACCTTGGCGGGGTCTCCTCCGGCTGCCAAGACACGGCTCAGTTCGCCGCTGGACACGATGTCAAAGCCACATCCAAGTTCGGCGAATAACTGCAATATACTCAAGTTCGAGTTCGCTTTGACTGCGTAGTGAATATTTGTTGGCACACTCGCAAAAGCGTTGTTCAGATGAGCAACCGCCGCGGTGATGTAGGCCTTGGAATAAACATAAGTTGGAGTGCCCACTGCAGTGGCCAGTGCGTTCAGATTGACATCTTCCACCCACACACCACCGTCGCGCTTAGTTAGAAGATGGGTTGGTGCATCAGTCGACATCAGTTGCCTGGGGTCCTTGCAAGAGGGGGTTCAGTGGTATTGGCTGCCATAGACTTGGGTATCTCCAGAGGGCCTTTTTGCCCGCAGGTTGCGGTCCACATCACGATGCCCGTGATTAATATCCAACGTAACGCCATATTTTTTTACCGAGGTAACACGCACCGCAGTATAGCTTTTTCCATGCGAAGGGGCGCAAAAACCTTAACTTTCAAGGCGTTTCATGGCGCGTGCGATTGCCTCGCGGACTTGTTCAGGGGCGGTTCCCCCGAAATGATTGCGCGCCGCAACCGAACCTTGAAGACTCAATACCTCATAAACGTCCTCGGTGATGATGCCGTTTTCCTGGCCATTGAGTTCGGCGAGGGTAAGCTCGTCCAGAGGTTTTCCTTTTGCGACTGCAACCTGAACGGCTTGCCCGACCATTTCATGAGCGTCTCTGAAGGGGACTTGTTTGCGTACTAGGTAGTCCGCAAGATCGGTGGCGGTGGTAAACCCTTTAAGTGTGGCGTCTAACATCGCGGATTTATTAGGGTTTATATTCGGCACTAAGCCGATTAGCGCGGTTAAACACCCATGCAGAGTATCAATGCTGTCAAACAGGGGTTCTTTGTCTTCCTGGTTGTCCTTGTTGTAGGCCAATGGTTGGCTTTTCATAAGCGTAAGTAGTGCCATCAAATGTCCGTTGACCCTGCCGGTTTTGCCACGGATAAGTTCAGGTACGTCTGGATTTTTCTTTTGCGGCATAATGCTGGAGCCAGTGCAAAAGCGGTCGGGTAACTCAACGAAATCGAATTGTTGGGACGACCATAGAACAAGCTCTTCACACCATCGGGACATATGCATGAGCGTCAGCGCCGCACATGCGCAGAATTCGATGGCAAAATCTCGGTCACTGACTGCATCAAGGGAATTTTCGCAGACACTGTCGAAGCCGAGCATTTGTGCAACAAACGCCCTATCTGGACAGAACGGTGTGCCGGCAAGCGCTGCTGCGCCAAGTGGCAGTTGGTTGACCCTTTTGCGGCAGTCGCGAAGACGTGTTCGATCCCGCATAAGCATTTCGAACCAAGCCATTAGATGGTGGCCAAATGTGATGGGTTGAGCCGCCTGCAGGTGAGTGAAACCCGGCATAATGGTATCGGTATGTTGATAGGCGACGCCAGCAATAGCCTTTAGCAGTTCAGTCTCCAGCTGGTCCAGTTGATCTATGGCATCACGCAGATAAAGGCGGATATCCGTAGCCACTTGGTCGTTGCGTGAGCGCCCCGTGTGTAATTTTTTGCCCGTATTGCCAATTAACTCGATCAGGCGACTTTCGATGTTCATGTGCACATCTTCCAGTGCAATTTGCCAATTGAAATTACCGCTCTCAATCTCGCTTTCGATGGTGTTAAGGCCTTGGATGATCTGGTCTGCTTCGACTGCGGTAATTACGCCAATTTTTGCCAGCATTTGTGCATGGGCCACAGATCCCGCGATGTCTTGCCGGTAGAGGCGGCGATCAAACGTGACGGAAGCGGTAAAAGCTTCAACAAATTCATCGGTGGCTTCGCTGAAACGGCCACGTAACAACCCCCCTGTTCCAAGCTTCGGTGTATTATTGGCGCTCATGATATTTGTACAGATCGTAAAGTAGTGTCAGATTATAACGGATTGTTGGTCACATGAGCGCACCTATGCAGCACTTCATTATCCCAGAATTGTGTCAGATTCGGGCGCTCGCGGTGTTAGCTCTGTATAGCCAGCTTTTTGTGGTGACTTTAGTGGTTGCCGGTGGCGATTTAAGCTGGCCTGTATTTAGTCTGATGACGCTTTACGTCCAATCCGTGGCGCTCAGCAGTGCGGCCATCTTATGTTTTTTGCGTAATCTGATTGCCCGACTCGCGTTTTGGGTGGGGTCTACGTTGGCCATCGCGGTTGTTTTGGCGGTAACACTGGTGGTGAGCGCGGTTGCCGAGGTGCTGCTTGAACGAGGCAGCGGCGCGCTAATGCGTATCGCTGGACAGTTGATTATCTCAGGTATTATCAGTGTGTTTGCGCTTCGCTATTATTATGTTCAGCAGCAGTTGCGTCTTCAGGAGAATGCGGAATTACAGGCCAGGATACAGGCGCTGCAGTCGCGTATCAGGCCGCATTTTTTGTTCAACAGCATGAATATTATCGCCAGTCTGATTCCCACCGCGCCGGAGACTGCAGAGGAGGTGGTGGAGGATTTGTCTGAGTTGTTTCGCGCCAGCCTCAAAGAAGCCCATAATCAGGTGCCCCTTGAAGATGAATTAGAGTTGTGCAGGCGATATCTTCGTATTGAAGCTTTGCGTCTTGGAGATCGTCTGCAGCTGCAGTGGGATATGACGGCGCTGCTACCGGGAACTCAAGTGCCCCTTTTAACGTTACAGCCACTGTTAGAAAACGCGATATACCATGGGGTGCAGCCGTTGGCTGAAGGCGGCACGGTGGCAGTTGAGTTGCGGTACGTGGGTGATTCGGTGGTTTTGAAAATTGTTAACCCGGTGCCACCTCAGGGGTATAAGCAGACTTCGCAGGGTAATCAGATGGCAATACAGAATATCAGTAATCGCCTCAAGGCGATTTACGGTGATGCAGCACGTTTAGAGACGAGTGCGGGACCGGAAGTATTTGTGACAGAATTGAAACTCCCTAAAACTCACCATGGTGTTTAGGATACCCAGATATGAAAATATTAGTGGTTGACGACGAAACATTTTCAAGGGACCGCATGTCGCGGATGCTTGACGCAGACGGTACTCATGAGGTTGTAGGTGAAGCTGGCAATGGTTTTCAGGCGATTACTATGTGCGAAGAATTACAGCCAGACGTTGTTTTGTTAGATATCCGCATGCCTGGTATGGACGGATTGGAAACCGCCCGGCACTTTCTGACGCTCAATGATCCGCCCGCGGTGATTTTTTGTACAGCGTTTGAAGAACATGCGATTCAAGCGTTTGATTTGCAGGCAGTCGGATACTTGTTGAAACCCATTCGTAAAGACAAGCTGATTGCCGCGCTGGATAAGTTGAATAAACTCAATCGTGCCCAATTGGCGGCAATAAGTACGGTAGGTGCTGTGCAGAGATCTCATATTTCGGCGCGAACGCACCGAGGGATTGAATTAGTTCCGCTAAACGAGGTGCGTTATTTTCAAGCGGATCGCAAATATGTCACAGTGGGTCATGTCTCCGGCGAGGTGATCATCGATGACACGCTGCGGGAGCTCGAGGAAGAATTTGCCGAAAGATTTGTTCGGGTCCACCGAAGCACTTTGGTGTCTAAACATCATATCCAAGCCCTGACTAAGGAGCCTGACGGTCAAATAGGGGTTCGGATGCAAGGTTTAAACGATATTATTAGCATTAGCCGCAGACATCTTCCCGGCGTGCGTAAAACAATTAAAAGGCTGTAATGACAAAAACTCTGACAATCGCGACTCGAGAAAGCAAGCTAGCCCTTTGGCAGGCCTATTTTGTGCGAGATCAGTTGATGCAAGCACATCCCGAACTTAACGTAGAATTGTTGGGCATGACAACTAAAGGTGATCAATGGTTGTCTGCCTCGTTAAGTGAAGTGGGGGGCAAGGGGCTGTTTGTGAAAGAGCTTGAAGTGGCGATGCTTGAGGGTCGTGCGGATATTGCAGTGCATTCGGTGAAAGACCTGCCCGCGCAAATGCCCTCGGGGTTTGTGTTGCCGATTATTGCTTTTCGAGCTGATGTAGAAGATGTGCTGGTCAGCCCCAAAGGTGATTTGGCGCGTTTGCCGCAGGGTGCGCGCGTGGGTTCATCAAGTCTGCGGCGCAAGTCGCAGTTGCTTGCCATTCGCCCCGATCTGGATATACAGCCTGTGCGCGGTAATGTAGGGACACGGTTGGCTAAGTTGGACAGCGGTGAATTTGATGCCATTGTTTTGGCCGCCGCTGGTCTCAAACGGCTAGGAATTGAACGTAGAGATCTGTACACGCTAGATATTGAAACTTGTTTGCCCGCTCCGGGTCAGGGTGCCTTGGGTATTGAGTGTCGTGCTGATGCCGAGCTACTGAATTGGTTGGCACCATTGAAAGATCATAATGTTGCACAATGTGTTGAAGCGGAGCGTGGAATCAGTGCTGGTCTGGGGGCAGATTGTTCATTGCCGGTCGCCGCGCATGCAACCCTCGATGGTAGTGGGGATATTCTCTTACGTGCGTTGGTTGCTTCTGCTGATGGTGGCCAGATTTTGCGAGCAAGTGCGCGCGGTGCAGATCCTAAAAATGTTGCCGCTGATGCAGTAGCTCAGTTATACGATCAAGGCGCTGACGCTTTGCTTGCCGCGCTGCGGGCTTAACTCGAGCGATGGATTGCTTTGCCTGCAGACCGGGCAGTGTTTGTGCGGGTAAGCTACACAATTAAGGATGATCAAAGCGGCAGGGTGGTATGAGGACCATTTGGATTACCCGTAGTCAGCCCGGAGCTGGCATGCTCGGACAGCGCTTGTCGGCAAACGGGTTCGACTGTGTTGTTGCGCCCTTGATTGAGGTGAGAACCCTGGTTGTGCCAAGCGTTCTGGTAAATCACCAGCATGAGGAAAATCTCACTCGTGCTTTGGCGGTGCTGCCTGATATTGTTATTGTGCTGTCCGCTCACGCGGCACGCGCTTATTTAGAACACGCAAGGTTCAATACGCCGTCTGACCTACTTTATGTCGCTGTTGGCGAACAAACCGCAGCGGTGTTAAGAGCTGCGCAAGGTTTGCAGGTGGCGGTTCCTTCGATCCCGACCAGTGAGGGTGTGTTGGCCATGCCGCAAATCAAGCGCTTGGCCGCTGGCGATAACGTTTGGATAGTGGCAGGCGTCGGCGGCCGAGAGACGCTGATGCAAGCGCTGTATGCTGAGCGTCACTGCAGGGTGGTCAAATTAGCACTTTATGAACGCCAAGAGGCAGCAACCCTTGCATCCTTCGATGTTGCAGCCGATATTGATATTGTCGAGATTTCTTCAATGCAGGGATTACAAACATTTGCAGCTTATTGGCGCGCGCGACACGATCATCTGTCGATATATCTGGTTGTCCCCTCCGCGCGGATAGCACAGGGAGCGAAGGCTTTGGGGTTCACACGGATAATCATTGCGCAGGGCGCATCGGCCGATGCGGTATTGGCCGCTTTACAACAACCGGCTTAAACTGGCGTAAACCGATGACCCTACCTTCTGACCCACTGGATGAACGATGACAGATCACAAAGATGGTGACGCCACGCCTGGATCGCGTTTGGTACAACAAAAGTTACTGTCCGGTTCAGTTCAAGAGGCGAAGAACGCCCCTAGTGGTGCTGCGGATGAAACTGCGGAGCCTGGAGAGCCGCCCCAATCGTCGCGGCAGGCAAAGGCAAGCGGACGAGGTTTACTTGTCCTGACGTTTATATTTGCGTTAACAGCCCTTGCGGGTGTGGGTTATCTTTTCTATGCGTTGGTGTATCTGCAGCCGATTGTGGCGATGGAGCGTCAAAGTGTTGAGTTGGCGGCGGATCTTCGAGAGTTTAGGGTGCAGGTGCAGGACCAACTGAATGAATCAGCAGAACATACCCGCTCGGTAATTGCTGCGAGCACGGTTGAGCAAACCCAACAATTGGCCGCTAATGAAGCGGCTGTGATCAAATCACTCAATGCCGCGCTCAATGGAGCGCCGCCATCGCAGCGGGTATGGAAGCTGGCGGAAGCAGAGTATTTGCTGCGGATTGCAAACCATCGAGTGTTAATGGAGCAAGATTCAGCGGGTGCATTGATGCTGTTGGAGGCTGCGGATCAGATTTTTGCGGAACTAGATGATTTTGCCTTATTTGAAGTTCGTGCCAGCTTGAGTGACGAAATAGTCGCCTTGCGCCAAGTCCGCCGAAACGACTTGCAAGGGCTGTATTTGCGGCTTGAATCACTCAAAGCGCAAGTTGATACGCTGCCGCTGCCGCAACCGAAATATATACAAGTTCAACAGAGCGATGGAGTAACGGAGTCAGTTTGGACTCAATTGATCGAAGCGCTCCAAGGCTTTGTGCGGGTGCGATCTGTTCAATCCCAAGAGGCTCTGCAGCCTTTTCTGGCGCCGCAAGAGGGCGTTTATTTGCAGTTGAATCTTTATCTAGCTCTAGAGCAGGCACAGCTTGCCGCGCTCAAGCGGCAGCAAAGCGTCTTTGAACACAGCTTGCTCAATGTTAGACGCTGGGTGGTTGCGCATGCAGATTCAGAAAATGCTCAAATCAGGTTGTTGCTGACTGAACTGGATGAGCTTTTGCTCCTAGAACTGGAACGGCCGTTGCCAGTGATTTCAGGATCGTTGAATCGACTATTAAGTCTTTCAGGGGTAAGCCAGTGAAGCTGCTCACGCTAGCGCTGATCAGTGCCGCCATACTCGGAGGTGTGGTAGGGACCTTATTGGTGCGGGACCCCGGTTATATAATGGTTGTCTATGGCGATACGGTATTTGAGACCAGTTTCTGGGTCGGTGTGGTGTTGTTACTGCTCATTTACGGATTGATGAGCGCCGCATTGGTGCTGGGGATCAAAATTCTCAGGGGTCAGAGCCGTTTGTCTGATTGGCGCTCGGGGCGCCAAGCAGAGCAGGCGCGCGATCAAACCCTGCGAGGGTTATCCTTGATGATCGAAGCGCGTTGGCTTGAAGCCCAGCGCGCGTTGCGCGGCGGTGCTGAAAAATCGGCTATGCCACAGATTAATCACCTCAATGCTGCACGCGCAGCGCATGCGCTGGGAGAAATACAGGCGCGAGATGATGATTTACAGCAGGCGCTGGTAGCTTGGCCAAAGGCGAGCTTTGCTATCAATTTGCTCCGCACGGAGTTCTTAATTCAGGACGCATCGTTTGAGCAGGCGTTAGTCGAGCTGCTGGCCCTTCGTAAACTTGCGCCAAAGCATGTGGATGTCTTGCTTAAAATAGCTCATTGCTACGAGGCTTTGGGTAACTGGCAGGCGTTGAGCGCGTTATTGGATGAACTGGCCAAAGCAAAAGCGTTATCAGAAACGGCGCTGGAGGATTTACGCCACAAAGTGTGGACTGCATTGCTGATCGAAGCGCAGGACATTGCAGATATTTGGAAAAAATTACCGAAACGGTTACGTGCGGAATCTAGTGTTGCACGAGCTTGGATCGATCATTTGCTCGCCACTGAGCGCGAAGATGCGGCGCAGCAGGCAATCCCTTTGGTGTTGGCGCAGCAATGGGACAGTGATCTCGCAGAGAAATATGGGGTGTTATCGACCAGCGATGCGGCTCGACAACTCACGACTGCAAAAGAGTGGCTTAAAGCTCACCCTGCAGACGCACAAGTTGCGCTTACCGTGGGCCGACTGTCTCTGAAAAATAGACAGTTTGACCAGGCACGGGAGTATTTTGAACTTAGCCTGCGTCTTCGACAAGGGCGTGCTATTTATGCGGAATTGGGCCGATTGTGTATTTCAATGGGTGAGGTGCAGCGAGGTTCTGAATATTTGTTGCGCTCGCTGACTGATCTACAAGATTTGCCGCTCCCAGATGCTTCAGCTGGACGCAGGCTTGTTAAACCGTAACGGCGGATTAAGCTCGTGGCGCGTAAGCGAATATGTCAGAGTGAAGATTCGCCTGCAGTAAGCCATTCTCAATTAAAATATCGGACGCGGCGTACACGAACCCCGGACTGCCGGCGAGCATAACTTGCCAGTGCATATAATTTTTGGCGTTCATGCGCAGCCAATTGAGCGCCTTATTGTCTTTGTTCCGGCGTGAATCAATACAAAGCTCGACGGCCACATGTTGATATTGGCTGAGCGTTTCAGCGCCGTAGATATCGTCTTGAGTATCTGCTGCCCAAAATATTTGGGTCGGTTGGTCAACGTTTCGTGATGCACGATCTTCGCAAACGCTAAATGCTTGGGCTGCGGCACTGCCNCCGATGATGATCAGAACAGCCCGGTCAGGTGTGTCTAAAACAACGGATCCAGAGGCTTCACTAACGATCAGATGGGTTTGCGTTAGCAGGTTATCCATCGCCATAGATTCAGCCATGCCGGGTGTTGCACGATAATGTAGTTCAATTTCAGGTAACCGTGCGGGAGCTGAGGCAATTGACATGGGAATCACCATGTTTCTCGGTGCCTCAATGGACAAATATTGACCGGCTGTAAAATTATAGTTGTCAGTCACGCGGAGTTTCACGTGCTGAACCGGGGATCCGCTCACTTGGCGGATCTGTGCAGTGTGGTGATTAGTGATGGTTAGGGTATCAGCGGCGCATTGAACTGAAGAAGTCTGCGTTAGTTTTTGTTTCTTTGAGTTTGTCCATAAGGAATTCGATGGCGGCAATATCGTCCATGTCGTGTAGCAACTTGCGTAGAATCCAGACACGTTTGAGTTCGTCTTCGCCCATTAGCAACTCTTCGCGCCGGGTTGCGGAGCGCCGAATGTTGATCGCAGGATAGACGCGTTTTTCTGCAATTTTACGCTCCAGATGTAACTCTTGATTACCGGTGCCTTTGAATTCTTCGTAAATGACCTCATCCATTTTCGACCCGGTTTCGACCAATGCCGTAGCCACGATGGTCAAGCTGCCGCCCTCTTCGATGTTTCTAGCCGCACCAAAGAAACGCTTGGGGCGTTCTAGCGCATGTGCGTCAACGCCACCGGTGAGCACTTTGCCTGAGGAGGGCACGATGGTGTTGTAGGCTCTTGCCAGGCGCGTAATCGAGTCTAATAGAATGACAACGTCTTTCTGGTGCTCTACCAGTCGTTTGGCTTTCTCGATGACCATTTCTGCCACCTGCACGTGTCGTGAAGGGGGCTCATCAAAGGTAGATGCGACCACTTCGCCTCTGACCGAACGCTGCATCTCCGTAACTTCCTCGGGGCGTTCGTCAATGAGCAGTACAATCAGCACCGTTTCAGGATTGTTGGCAGTGATAGATTGAGCAATATTCTGTAAAACCAATGTCTTACCCGCCTTCGGGGGTGAAACGATCAGCGCTCGCTGGCCTTTGCCGATTGGAGCGACAAGGTCAATGATTCGAGCGGTTAAGTCTTCCGTGCTGCCATTGCCCCGTTCTAATTTTAAGCGATCGTCGGGAAATAAGGGGGTCAGATTTTCGAACAGGATTTTGTGTTTTTTACTGTTGGGCTCGCTAAAATTAATTTCATCTACTTTCAGCAGGGCAAAATAACGTTCGCCATCTTTCGGAGGGCGAATTTTGCCCGCAATGCTGTCGCCTGTGCGTAAGTTGAAACGTCTGACTTGACTTGGCGAAACATAAATGTCGTCGGGCCCTGCCAAATAAGAGCCTTCGGGCGATCTTAAAAAGCCGAATCCGTCTTGGAGAATTTCTAGAGTGCCTGCGCCATAGATGTCTTCACCGTTTTTGGATTGTTTTCGCACGATGGCCGCAATGACCTCCTGCTTGCGCGAACGGCCGACGTTGTCGAGGCCCATTTCGCGTGCCATTTCCACCAGTTCGCTAACAGGTTTACTTTTCAGGTCAGAGAGATTCATTGCCATATGTATTACTCAACTCATTCTTTGAGCTTGTTAAGGTTTCTTACCGCGTAGAGAACATTATGGGTCTGGTTACGGACGTGTAAGAGGGGGTTGGGTTAGGTCGCGTCTATTAGGAAGTGTGTCCGGAGAAGGCGATCGACCGTAAGCAGCGTTGGACTCACCAGTCATGGGAGAAAATGCTTGGCGTAAGTGTAGTTAATTAACGCCGTGGGTCAAGGCTTTAAGGCATTCGCCTGTGCATTAAAGTTGATTCCGTGCTCAAATAATCGATTTGAGGTTGGTTTCAAGGCGGGGTCCGCTTCATTTTGCAGCCCCGCACGATGACCGATAACTTATGTCGGTTGCTTAGATATTGCTGTCCAAAAATGCTTGAAGCTGTGACTTAGACAGAGCCCCAACTTTTGTAGCGCCGATTTCTCCGTTTTTGAATAGCATCAGTGTAGGAATTCCGCGAATGCCGTATTTACGGGGGGTGTCTTGGTTGGCGTCGATGTCGACCTTACAAACCTTGATCCGATCCGCGTATTCAGAGGCGATTTCATCGAGAATTGGCGCAATCATCTTGCACGGTCCGCACCACTCTGCCCAATAGTCAACCAATACAGGTTTGTCAGCTTGGATAACGTCTTGGTCGAAGCCGCCATCTGTCGTGTGAACTATGCTGCTCATGCAATGATCTCCACAAATTTGTTTAATTGCATGATAGTTTAGCATCAAGCGGTCCTTCCGTGCAGCCAACTTTGAGGTAACCATTGTCCAGTCTTATTCGCGCTTCTGGGGACCCGTCTGATATCGGCCACTTGTGGGCCGTGCTTGACTTGGGATCCAACAGCTTTCATTTATTGTTGGTTAAGCTCACCCGAGATGGATTTGTGCTGCAGGAGCGTCTAAAAGAAAAGGTGCAGCTGTTGGCAGGATTCGAGGAGCAAAAAATCTCTGAGTCTGCGCAAGAGCGCGGATTGGCTTGTTTGCGCCGGTTTGCCCAGCGCCTAAAACCCGTGAGCTCCGCTCATACGCGCGTTTTGTGCACCTGTGCACTTCGGCTGGCTGACAACGCATCGGTATTTGTCGAGGCGGCTCAGGAAATTCTGCGGGTGCCGGTGGAGGTGATCACCGGCGATTATGAGGCGGAGCTGGTATATCGTGGGGTAGCCCATCATTTGGGTGTGGATCCGGTAGAGCGTTTGGTTATTGATATCGGTGGTGGCAGCACGGAGTTTGGATTCGGCAATGGTGCCACACCAAGGGCCACACTATCGGTGGTTATGGGTTGTGTTGCCTACCGAGACCGTTTTTTTGCGCCAGGTGTGCCGCAAGCGGAAGGTTATGTTGCAGCAAAAAACGAAGCATTGGCGACGCTTAAGCAGAAATTGAGCATCCAAGACTTTGTCGGTGACGAGTTGCTGTCTGCTGATTTACAGGTTTTTGGCACCAGCGGTACGCTGGAGTCTATTGATTCGGTTTTGCGCGTTAACGGCTGGTCGAGGTCCGGCGTAACCCCTGAAGGCTTGAGGCGCTTGGAGTCGGCAATTGTTAAAGATCGCTGGGTGGTTGAGTCCGGCCTGCCCGGGCTGGCGCCCGATCGAGTTGATATTTTCCCCGCAGGTGTCGCAATCCTCAGTGCATGTGTTGAAACGTTTCGACTCAAGCGTTGTCAGTTTGTTGATGTATCTCTTATGCAGGGTGTCATTTACGAGCAATTTGTTGGCGATGGTCGTGCGGACATGCGCGAAGCGGGTATTGAAGATCTGATGACGCGATATGCTGTAGACCGGGCTCAATCAGAGCGCGTTGTGCGGTGTGCGCTGACTTTGTTTGCCCAAACCAGTGATTGGTGGCAGGGATCCATGCGCTCAGAGGATTTGCTGCGTTGGGCAGCGATGCTGCATGAATTGGGGATGTACATCAGTCCTAAACATTATCACCGTCATGGTGCTTATGTGGTCAAGCATGCTCAGTTGGCTGGATTTAGTGCTGCTCATCAGGGCGTCCTAGCACTGCTTATTCGTGGCCATCGGCGCAGTATGCCGACGTTAGCTTTTCGTGCGTATGATCCAGCTGCAACCCAGCAATTGCTGCGCTTGGTTGCGTTGTTGCGCTTAGCGGTTATTCTCGAACGCAGTCACAATGACGCAGACTCTCCGCCGGTGTCGCTCAGACTCAAGGGTGACGACCTATTTTTGCGTTGTGGTGAGCATTGGTTGGAGCGCCATCCGCTGTCTTGGCGTGAGTTAGAAGTTGAACAAGATCAGCAAAGATTAGCGGGTTTGCAGCTTCATTTAGAGGATGCGCCCGAGGGGGGCGCACGTGCGGATGCGTAATTTTGTGTTTGTTTGCTTATTCGCGCAGCGACTCCGCAACTTTTTTGGCAAAGTAAGTCAGCACACCGTCGGCACCGGCTCTTTTGAAACACAGCAGAGATTCTGCGATGACGTCATCTTTTAGCCAGCCGTTTTCAATCGCCGCCATATGCATGGCGTATTCTCCGCTGACCTGATAGGCGAAAGTGGGCACACCAAATTCGGTTTTTACCGCACTCACCACGTCCAGATAAGGCATGCCCGGTTTGACCATAACCATATCGGCACCCTCGTCGATGTCCAAACGCACCTCGTGCAGGGCTTCGTTGCCGTTGGCTGGGTCCATTTGATAGGTCTTTTTGTCGCCAGCACCCAAATTGTTACTCGAGCCAACGGCATCGCGAAAGGGCCCATAGTAAGCGGAGGCGTACTTGGCAGAGTAAGCCATGATTTTAGTGTTGATTTGGCCACTTTGATCCAGAGCTTCTCTGATACTTTTGATGCGTCCATCCATCATATCTGACGGGGCAATGACATCGGCGCCTGCCTCGCTGCAGATGATTGCCTGTTTGCAAAGGGCTGCAACGGTGATGTCGTTGGCGACATAGTTATGCTCGTCGACAATACCATCCTGCCCGTGACTGGTATAAGGATCTAATGCGGCGTCGGTGATGATGCCCAATTCTGGCACCGCAGACTTAATGGCGCGAACGGCCTGAGGCACTAGGCCCTCTGGGTTGTAGGCTTCGGCACCATCAAGGGTTCGCTTTGTGGCGCTAACGTTTGGGAAAAGTGCGATGGCAGGAATTCCCAAACGTGCGATTTGTTCGGCCTCAGCGGCGAGTCGATCTACGCTGTAGCGTGTGACTCCGGGCATGGACGCCACTTCAGTGGTGACGTTTTGGCCCTCGATGACAAACATGGGATAAATCAAATCGTTACAGGTCAATTCATTTTCACGTACGAGTTGGCGAATGAAGTGATCTGTTCGGTTTCTTCGCAGACGAGTATGCGGGAATCGTCTCATTTGGACTCTCTTTTATTGTTGGACAGATGACGTTAAGCAATAAGGTTTCGGGAACAAACCCACCTATTAAGCTCTGATATTGCCTTTTTTTAGGAGAAATCGCACGGCTTAGAACGGCACTGTGTCACACGGTGATCAATGGCCGTTGTTTAGTCGAGTAATGGCGCACTAAGTACCCTCAGGTCTCGGCAGAATTTGGCGATAATCCTCTGATGTCTTGATCAAATGCATGGTGTCGATTTGCCATCCCGCGTCACGAGAGTGCACCACGCTAGCCTCATAGGTACCGATAAAGTGCCACATATCTCCGTTTGCTTTGGCATGCCAGGCCTGTAGATGACTGGTGAGTTGACCCGCGCCTCGCGTGCTGGATTGTGTAGGCAGTTCATAGACGTTTGCCAATTGTGTGCCGATAAAATGCTGTGTAACGGTAAATGAGTCCAGCGCGCTGAGCACCAGTGCTACCCAAGCTTCTGGGCCAATTTGTGTATCTACACCTGCGGCATGAATTTCTGCGTTTGGGGTAAAAATTTGCTGATAAGTAGCGGTTGCCGCTGTGATATTTTCGGCTGTGTTGGTGGTTAACAAATCCGTTGCGATGGCATAACGTTTCTGCAGATCGCAAATTTGATGTTTTGCGATCCACAATTCGGATGTATTTTCGGTAATGGCTTGCATGGCTGATGTTCCAGTTTGCGATAACAGTGAAAGCCTTACATTATGTAATGCCCGTATTGTGATCAAGTGTTCAGTTTGATGCTGCGCGCGGCTGCGTTTGGTTTAATCTGAAATCGTTTCTATTTCTGAGTTTATCGTAAGCCAAGCTTCTTCACTTTGATTGAGTAGCCTGCGCAGCTTACCTGCTTGAGCCAATAAGCTCTCGAGTTCTGGTTTAGATAACTTGGCGTAGGTTTCAGTGTCTGCTAACTGTTGTTCAATTACCTGTAATTGTTGGCTTTGTTGATCCATTTCGCGTTCTATTTTTTTGACGGCATCACGCAGATGCTTGAGTGAGGCTCGATGATTGGCGCGGTCCTGGCGTGCAGACTTGCGTGAATGATGAGCGTTACCCTGGGAAGTGCGGGCAAATGAGGCGGATCGGGCGGTTGTGTATTCGTGCAGGTCGCCCCGAAAGACCTGCAGCGCGCCATTGTCGACAACCCAAAAGTCGTCCACCGTTTTATCCAATAAGATACGGTCGTGGGAGACAATCACAACGGCGCCGGCAAAATCCTGTAGGGCGAACGCGAGTGCATCGCGCATGTCCAGATCTAGATGGTTTGTTGGCTCATCGAGAATCAGTATGGCGGGAGTTTTAAGTGCGATAATGGCCAGCACCAAACGTGCCTTTTCACCCCCAGAAAGTGTTGCTATCGGCCTTTCAATCATGCCTGCGTTGAAACCCCAGCGGCCGAGGTAGTCCCGGCATTGTTGTTCCCGCCAGCTTGGCTTTGTGTCGGTCAACATAGGCAGGGCGCGCAGACTTGGATCCAGCGTTTCCAGCTGGTGCTGGGCAAAATAACCAACTTCGCAGTGATTGCCGCGGATTAATTCACCTTGTTGTGGTTCTACAGCGCCCACTAGAGCTTTGAGGAGCGTACTTTTGCCGGCTCCGTTGGCGCCGAGCACGCCGATACGCGCTCCAGGCAAAATCGACAAATTCACGTTGCTCAGGATGGTTTTATCGGTGTAACCCAAGTCAACGTTGCGCAAAGAAAACAGCGGGTTTGAAACTTTTTGCGGATTTTGGAAGGTTGCCGTGTAGGGGGAATCCAGCTGAATAACCGCGCTGTCTGCCAGTCGTTCTAACGCTTTGACGCGGCTCTGCACCTGCTTGGCTTTGCTTGCTTTGGCGCGAAACCGGTCGACAAATTTCTGAATATGGGCTTTTTGAGCGGCCTGTTTAGCGGTGAGCGCCATTTGCTGCTGCAGATATTCAGCGCGTTGCCTCTCGCATGCGGAGTAATTGCCACTGTAAAGCCGTCCTGATTGATTAGATAGATACAACGTGTGGTCGGTGCTGGCATCCAAAAACGCGCGGTCGTGGGCAATCACCAGCGCAGTGCCTTCAAATCTAGCTAGCCAGCCCTCCAGCCACATGATGGCCTCGAGATCGAGATGGTTTGTGGGTTCGTCGAGTAATAATAGGTCGCAGGGTGTCATTAATGCCTGAGCCAAATTTAGGCGAATCCGCCACCCGCCGGAAAAGGCGGCATAGCTCTTGTCGAAATCGGTTTGGCTAAATCCAAGCCCATGTAAAATTTCGCCGGCGCGAGCATGCGCCTCATATCCGCCCAAGTCTTGAAAGTTGGCATGTAGTTGTGCCTCACGTGAGGGATCTGTGCAGGTGGTTAATTGCTCCTCTATCGCCCGGAGAGTTTTATGACCATCCACAACATATTCAAGGGCAGGTCTTTGGGTAACGGCTGATTCTTGTTCCATGTAACCTACATGCCATCCCTCAGGGCGGATAAGGTCTCCGGATTCCGGCTGTGCGTGTCCTCTGATCATCTGAAACAAGGTGGTTTTACCGACGCCGTTGCGCCCCGCTATCGCGACCCGTTGGCCGGGATGGATGACAAAATTCAGATCTTGGAATAAGAGCTCGGCGCCACGTCGAAATTCAAGATTTTCTGCGCGTAACATGGTTTCACTACATGCGGGTGAAGAGGATGGATGTCCTCAATCAGTGGTATTGAGGGTCAACCGGTGAGGGGTTGAGTTTACGCCTGATCGGCGAGATTTGATTGTTTTTTTCGGGTCGCAGCGCGCGGTCGCATCTTCAAGCGTAAGTTGGCCGCTGTGCTGGGTTGAGAGGTGGCCTGCTGGTCGATCCAGTGCATGAGTTGGCGCCACTGTGCGGCTTCCTCGGGCGCGGCGCTGTCATCGGCCATTTCAATCACCCCAAGCCCCTGCTCTGCAGCGTCTGTGTAAAGCGTAGAATCGTTAAATTGCGCGACAACGGGAACGTCCAGGCAACTTAGAAATTGCATGAGTTTGTTGTATGTTTTGTTCATGGTGTTGACGCGATTGGCAATGACACCGACAGGTCGTGGCGCGGCCCGGTAAAGGCGATGCGTCAAAAGATCTGCGATAAAGCGGCCGCTGGCTCTGATGTCGATAGCTGAAGGCAGCATGGGAATCAGGATGATGTCGGTGTCTTTTAAAATATCGTCTAAATCTCGCCCCCGTGCGTTACTGTTTCCATCGACGATGACAATGTCCGTTTCGTTGGGTAGACGATTCTGGAATGACTGAGTTTGATACATACTCAGTCTTTCATATCGCGGTGTGGTCGTCACAGGGGGCATTTTAGTGCTGCGAATATTTGCCCAAGCAGTGCTGCTTGCCTGTGGATCATTGTCAATTAAGATAACGTTTTTGCGTTTGCAGGCATAGGTGACGGCGAGATTGGTTGCGATGGTTGTTTTGCCACAACCGCCTTTACCGTTGATTACTAAAATTTGGCGTCGAGATGATTGCATGTAAGCACCGCTCCTCCGCGGCGTTTTATTGTCCATGCGTCCCTTTGACTCTTTGGGCGCAGTTCGTTAATCCCTATACGTATCGCCCGATAATATCAACTAAAAAGCCATCAAGTACAGTGACTTGGGTGGCATTTCGCGAAGTAGTGGGTAAATAGTAGGCTAAATGAATGATTTACCGACTGCCTGAGCGTAATTGTAATAGGTTAGTAGCAAATAACGTGATGAAGCCCAGAAGTACCCAAGCAGGAATGGAGAGACCCGCGAGCGACCAGCTGACCTGTGCACAGTCGCCTGTGCCAGAAGTCATGGCGACAAGAAGATCTGACAAAGGGAATACCTCGATCATATACTCAAGTCCTGGCCCGCATGCAGGGACTTGGTCTGCGGGTAGGCTTTGTAGCCATAATTGGCGGATCGAAAAGCCGCCGCCAATGATACAAGCGATGCACCCAAACAGCGGATAGATGCCCCAGCGTGGATTATGCAGCAGGCTGGCGTAGGCGATTACTGCAACCAGCGCAATCCAAAGCCGTTGCATCATGCACAGTGGGCAGGGCGCGAGGCCCATAACATGCTCCATAAAAAACGCGATACATAACAAAGTGCCGCCAATCAGACAGGTGAAGATGGCCCATTGTTGGGGCAAACCTTTGGTAAATCCTAAGTTCATGAGATATTCAGCACCACTTTGCCAATCGCTTGGCGTTGTTCAAGACAGTTTAAAGCATCCGCATAGTGTTCGAACGCAAATTCTTTGCCGACGAGAGGATTGATCTTGCCCTCATCAAACATAGTCATAATTTCCTGAAAATTGTCGCGGCTTTGTTCAGGGAAACGTCCTGAAAATGCGCCATAAAAGACGCCAACCACCTGACAGCTTTTCAGTAGCACGAGATTGGTGGGCACTTTTGGAATATCCCCCCCCACAAAGCCCACAACCAAGAGCCGACCGTACCAGTTGATACAGCGCATACATTGGTCGAAAAGGGGCCCCCCAACAGGGTCGTAGATGACGTCAGCGCCTTTCCCAGCCGTGAGTGCTTTAACTTTGTCTTTCAATTCGCCGTCAGAGTAATCGATGACATCATCTGCTCCAGCGGCTTTTGCAACGCTAAGCTTTTCCTTTGAGCTAGCAGCTGCGATGACTCTAGCGCCCATGGCTTTTCCGAGCTCTACGGCGGCTAACCCGACGCCTCCAGCAGCCCCCAAGACTAAAAGCGTTTCGCCGGGTTTGAGGTCGCCGCGTTGTTTCAGAGCATAATAGGATGTGCCGTAAGTTGTGCTGATGCCAGATGCCTGCGCAAAAGACATGGCCGCAGGTTTTGCTCTGAGTGTTTTTGCAGGTACTGCGATTTGTTCGGCGAAGCCGCCATAACCGGAACCACCGAAAACTTCGTCGCCTATTTGCCATTGTGTGACCTCTGGCGCGATAGCCGAGATGGTCCCTGCAAACTCGCCGCCTGGCGAAAACGGGTGCGGTGGCTGTGACTGATATTTGCCCTGAATCATTAATACGTCGGGGAAATTCAGGGCACTGGATTTGATATCCACAATGACGCCACCGGGCTGAAGTTGCGGTGAAGGGATCTCCTCCACAACAAGATGCTCTGCGGGTCCGTGGGCTTTACATAAAACTGCTTTCAATGGTGCTGCTCGATATTAATCTGATGTTGGATCGTTGACAGGTGGCATAGGTTACCGGTGCCTCACCGCAGGTCAACTAAACGGTGCATTTATGTGCGTGAGTTTGCCGTTAAGTGTTCCTAAATTGTGTTAAAGGCATTCCAGTGTCGCCAATTCTTCCTTAGATGAGGATAGTAGCGGCTGAAATCGCCATGACTTTCGGTGAGTATTTCACGGCAGATGTCTTCCACCTCCGCGTGCCACTGGCTTTTATTCAATCGACGCAATACAGATTTGAGTCCCTGATTTACGTGCTGCCACTGATCGTAGTTGGCTAATAAATCGACCTCAGACATATATTCGAAGAAGCGCTTGGCATCGGGATCAAGATAGGACTGAAAATGGCCGATGGCAAAATAGCATTCGCGGCTAAAGTGGTTGCGCGGCATGTGATAATAATCCGCCCAAGTCAGCGCAAGGGTATGGTCAGCTAAAATATCAACAAAGATAGGTGCAAAGCGGCGCAGATGTTTGGGAAAGCGGTTGCAGGTTTCCCGTATGCCGGGGCTCACGTTAGACAGCGCATCTATTTTTCGATGCAATGCCGTGCCGGCTCTGAGTGCGTCAGGCCATGTTTGAGGGATCTGTCCTTTAATAAAGTCTCCAACGACAGCGCCTGCCAATAAACCTTGACGCTCGGCTGGATTGACCCCCCACAGGGATGCCGCGTCGTGGGCCAAGCTGCAGTGGGCTAAAAAGTTCATGACGAGTTAGCTTGGGTGTTCAGGCGCGGCGGGCGGCTCTGGTAAGGCAAGGTAAGCCGATAAAAACGTGTCTAGATCGACGTTATCTGCGCTTTCTATGGCTTTTTGTGCTGCCCAAGAGTCCTCAACGGTTTTGTCGAAGCGTACCGATTGCGNGGGCGTAAGTGGTTGTCTCGCAAAATCTGACTTATGTTTGATGGCCTGGNTCATTGAGAATCGAAAAAATGGTATTTGTTCGCTGCGCATGGCGGCTAAAACCTGTGCTGATGGTGTGAGCTCGGGGTTTAGCAGCCTACTTTGGGCAATTTTTAAGCTTTGGGTGTAACGCTGATCGGGTATGGTTTGGTCGAGCAATTCGGTGATCGTTGTGCATGCTTCAAGAATTTCTGAACCCCAGGCCTGCAGGGAACGCCGCTGGCCGCCGTCGTCGATAAGGGTAGTTGTCGTGTCTCGCCCTCGCGCCACGGTCGCTGCTTGATTTTTAGTGATCCGTTCGACTTCGTCGACGCTGTCTGGTGTGCTGGTTGTGAGCAGACATAGCAGCAAAAAGGTATCTATAAAATTGATCTGGGTTTCATCTAACCCCAAAGGTAAAAATGGGTTCAGGTCCAAACAGCGTACTTCGACATACTCTACTCCGCGTTCCAGTAGCGCATTGACCGGGCGCTCGCCGCTGCGAGTCGTTCTTTTGGGCCGAATTGTGCCGTAAAATTCATTCTCGATCTGCAGAACACTGGTGTTGAGCTGCTGATACTCACCATTTTTTATTGTCCCAGCCTGCTCGTAAGCGGGGTGGTTCTGAGTCAGCGCATTGAGCATGGACGAGGTGTATTCACTCAACGAGTTGTAAGAAATGTGCAGATTGTTTTGTGCGTTGCTCTGATAACCCAAGGGCCCCATTCTGAGGCTGGTGGCGTATGGTAAATATTGTGATCCTTGGTCAAGATCCTCCAGATTGTGAGACAGATCTCTTGTGAAGGACCGACAGACTGCCGGTGATGCGCCAAATAAATAGATTAGAAGCCACGACCAGCGTCGAAAGTTTCGGATCAGATCAAAGTAAGCCCGGGTGCGTAGCGATTGGTCTGCAATATTCAACGCCTGCCATAAATGCTCCGGTATTGAAAAGTTATAGTGTATGCCCGAGATGGTTTGCATCAGTCGTCCATAGCGTAAACCCAAACCTCGCCGGTAAATATTTTTAGTCTTGCCGATGTTGGATGTTCCGTATTGCCCAATGGGGATGTCTGCGCTGCTGCCGACAATACAGGGCATACTGCTGGGCCACAGTAGTTCGTCTTTAAGCTGGGCGTGCACAAAGCGGTGTACGTCTTCGAGTTCGTTCAGGCAGGCAGTTGCGCTGCTGTTGACTCCGGTAATGAGCTCTAATTGGCTTTCCGAGAAATCGGTAGTGATCGCGGGATGTGTGAGCGGTGAGCCAAGGGCGTTTGGATGGCCTTTTTTTGATAGATCTCCATCAGCTGTGACGCGCAGGCTTTCTTTCTCAATGCCGCGCAGTAGTCCTTTGAGGCACATTGGGTTGGCTCGTAAGGCGCGCAGTCGTGCGGGCGTAATTTCAATTGACTTGCGGGTGATTTGCTCTTGAGCGCTAGACATCTTTTTTGCGGCTTAAGTAGACTTGGGCGGATAAATTTGGAGTTTTGAGGCGGCCAAGTCAACTAACTTCAATGTTTAAAGCCACTTTTTACAAGTGACGGTGATCCATTGAAGTTGCTTTGATTCTGGCAGAGGCCTAGATCTGTGGGCCGGCAGTTATGATGTCGTCGGAGACTTCGAATTTGGTGAAGTTTTCAACAAATTTACTGATCAGATTTTTTGCGGCGATGTCGTATGCCGCCTGATCGGTCCACGCCTGCCGCGGGTTGAGCAGGCTGGGGTCAACCCCCTCAACGGCTTGGGGTATGTCCAAGTTGAAACCTTCTAGCCGAGTAGTGACCGCGTTTTCTAAGCTGCCACTCTGTATGGCTCTGATAATCGCTCGGGTGACGGGAATCTTGAATCGCGAGCCTACACCATATCCGCCGCCTGTCCAGCCGGTGTTGACCAGGTAGACTTTTGAGCCAAATTCCTCGATGCGTTTGATCAGCAGGTCAGCGTATACCCCGGCTGGGCGCGGAAAGAAAGGTGCGCCAAAGCACGTCGAAAATGTGGCGGAATAGGCTTCTGTTGACCCTATTTCGGTTGAACCCACCTGCGCGGTATATCCGGATAAAAAATGATAGGCAGCGGCTTCGGAGGAAAGCAGTGATACGGGTGGCAAAACGCCGCTCACGTCGCAGGTCAGAAAAATAATATTATTGGGCTCGCCGGCGCGGTTTTCCGGGACGCTCTCTGCGATGTTGGAGCGTGGATAGCAGGCGCGGGTGTTTTCCGTAAGCGTGGCATCGGTATAATCCGGATCGCGTGTTTGTTCGTCGATGACGACGTTTTCGACGATAGCGCCAAAGCGGATTGCGTCAAAGATAACAGGCTCGTTTTCACGGCTAAGATCGATACATTTTGCGTAACAACCGCCTTCAAAATTAAAAACAGTATCTCGGCCCCAGCCGTGCTCGTCGTCACCAATTAACAGTCGATCCGGGTCTGCAGATAACGTCGTTTTGCCGGTTCCAGACAGACCAAAGAACAGCGTAACATCCTCATTGCTGCCCATATTTGCTGAGCAGTGCATGGGCAGGACATCTTTTTCCGGCAGCAGGAAGTTCAGGACTGAAAACATCGACTTTTTCATTTCCCCGGCGTATCGCATGCCTGCGATTAAGACTTTGCGTTGGGCAAAGTTGACCATGACGGTGCCATCGCTGTTAGTGCCATCGCGTTCGGGTTCGCAGCAAAAGTTGGGTGCGTTGACAACCTGCCAGAGTTCTTTGTTATGGGGATTATAATATTCGGGAATAATAAACAGGGCCCGGCCGAACAGGGCGTGCCAAGCATATTCAGTGGTCACTTCGATGGGGAGGTAGTGCTCCGGATCTGCGCCAACGTGGAGATTAGACGTATAGGTTTCACGTTGCTGCAGGTGAATCTGAACTCGATCCCACAAATTGTCGAATACCTCAGGGTTAATGGGCTGGTTGATCGCGCCCCAGTGGATCGATGCAGAGCTGGACGGCTCGTCTACAATAAATCGGTCTTTCGGCGACCGTCCCGTGCGTTGGCCGGTTTCGACGACAATTGCACCATTGCTGGCCAAGCGACCTTCACCCAGTTGAACGGCTTTTTCAGCCAAGATGGCCGAAGTCAGATTGTTGTGGCGCTGGTGTTTATGGGCTGTTTCGATTTCGGCGGTCATATGTCTTGCACTTCGTCTAGCTAAAGCAGGCGAGGATTATGCCAGACCTAACACGATCGATGTATGTTTTTCGCACCGGTGTGGGTGTGCCAAACGCGGTCAGGTTATTGCACCGGGCCGTTGTCTGGCGCGTTGGCGTGCGTTCTGTGCAGTTGATCGACGTCGACCGCATCGTAACTGTACCGCGTGCCGCAGAATTCACAATCAACGTCAATGCTGCCTAGTTCGTCAAGCAACGATTTGATTTCTGCTGGTGCCAGCATCCTCAGCGTACGGTCGCTTTTGTCTCGGGAGCACGTGCACTTATAACCCAGCTCTCTGGGTGGATGGATGCGGCAAGGAAATTCGGCAAACAGTCGGATCAGGAGCTCGCTTGGCTCCAACGTCACAAGTTCGGTGTCGCTGATGGTCTCTGCCAGCGTGACTATTGTGTGCCAAGCTTCTTCATCAGCGGCAGCGTTTATTTCAGTGGCACCGTCTTTGCTGGGCAGCCGCTGAATAATCAAACCTGTGACGCTCTCGTCGGTGTTGGCCAAAAATAGGCGGGAGCTGATCTGCTCCGAGTTTTTAAGATAGGTTTCTAAGTTCAGCGCCAAAGTGGGCTGTTCTAGCGGGACAAAGCCCTGATAAGGCGCTTGCTGTGATCCTTCCGGTGGCACCAGTGACAGGGCGAGCTGTCCGTTTTCGAACCAAGCGCAAAGGTTATCCGCTTGCTTGGGTGCGGGTTTGTCTTCACTGAGGTGGGCAATGCCCCGCAGGAATTTTTGCTCTCGGCATTCGGCTAGGGTGCGAATAAGCTTGCCTTGGCCGCGAGATTGGAGTGCGACGGCTCCTTCGAATTTTAAATTGTCTGCAAACAGGGCAGCTGCGGCAAACATCTGGCTCAGCAAATGATTAATTTCTGTTGGATAGCTGCGCACCGCATTGGCGGCGGCTACAGTTTGTGTCAGGCGTACCCATTGCCCTCGAATGGGTAGGTTTTCGAAGGTGAACCGGTGTAATCGATCGGTGTTTGGTTCCTTGGTGGTGATTTTCATATGCAGTTCTACTTTTACGGTCCTTGCCAGTGCTCGTTTAAATCTTTCAGTTTGCGCAGATCGCGGCGCTCTCGTTTTGAGGGTCGCAGGGACGGCACCNTTAGCCCCGCGCGTTCCATCCGACGGCGCGCGCTCAACGATTCGCGTTCCTCGACACTCTCTTTGGTTTCTTCATACAGTGTTTGAGCAATGGTTGCCGATCCGCGTTGTGCCGAAAGAGTTCTAACAATAACGGTGATTGATTGTTCACCTTTGCGTACGACCACACGTTGCCCAATATTGATTTCTTTGGCGGGCTTTGTTCGTTGTCCGTCTACCTGAACCTTGCCGCCTTCAATCGCGGTTTTGGCCAGCGAGCGTGTTTTAAAAAATCGAGCGGCCCACAGCCAACGATCGATGCGGATGCGATTTGGCGCTTCAGTCACGACGGGTTGTTTCCATTGGGTAGATTTCATCAAAACGGTCAAATTTTGGGTAAGACAGGTTGCCACGTGGCGGGCGTTCAGAATCAGGCGTGTCAACGATAAAAAGGTTGCCAATGTTGTTGCGTTTTGCCGCGTCCAGAACAAATTTGTTGTCATCGATAAAGACACATCGGTTGGGATCATGTGGGTGAGCAGCCATAAGTGAATGCCAAAAAGCGTCGGTTTCTTTTGCGTAGCCAAAGTCGTGACTGGAGACGATCGCGTCAAAAGCATCGCAGATATGAGTTTTTTGGTCTTTTACGCGAATTGAGGTGTGGTGTGCATTGGTTGCCATTACGGCTTTGATGCCGGCATCTGCGAGCCATGCGAGAAATGCAAGAGCGCCTGGTCGGTAGCGCAATAACGAGAGTGCCTCTAGGTGCATGTTATGCATGTTCACCCCGGTGAGTTGCTGCCAATGGTCCAGATCATAAAATTGCAGGGTGCCGCGAACTTTCCGCATGTGTTCGCCCAGGAAATCATTTGCTTGGGCTAGACTGATGCCCTTGATTTCCCCGTAACGTTCAGGAAACAGGGTCCCCCAGATAAAGTTGTCATAATTTAGATCAAGTAGGGTGCCGTCCATGTCTAGAAACACACACTCTATGTTTTTCCATTCGCAGTTTGGCATTTTGAGCTCGTATTGAAGAACAATTGGCTTGCGCGGCACTTTGCCGAGCGTTGATGAGGCCTTGTACGCTCAGAATGATACACTGTTAAGTTCATTAAATGCTTTTGGAAACCCGATGCAGGATATCCCGCAGGATGCGCTGATCGAGATTGTGAGTCGCGCTGGTGATGCGATTCTTGAAATATATAGCGGTGATTTCGAGGTCTTGGACAAGGCGGATCAGTCACCTTTAACTCAGGCCGACTTGGCAGCGCATGAAATTATCGTCCAGGGGCTTGCCGCGGTGACGCCCAATGTGCCTGTAATCTCAGAAGAATCTGTTGCACCGGACTTCAGCGTGCGCAGTCAGTGGGATGTATATTGGCTGGTGGACCCGCTCGATGGCACCAAAGAGTTTGTCAATCGCAATGGCGAATTTACGGTCAATATCGCTCTAATTAAAGGGGGGCAACCCGTCTACGGTATTGTTGGTGTGCCCGTGCAGGATTGTATATACCTGGGCAACGTGCAGGAGCAACGGGCTTGGCGATATGCGCGGGGTAATCTGCAACCGATCAAAGCGCGGCAAATGACTTCGGACGAGCAAAACCTAGTGGTTGTAGCCAGTCGTAGTCATGGGGGGCAGCGGTTAGAGCAGTATTTAGATCAGTTGGCAGAACGTTTTGCAGGTCTAACGCGACAGCCGGTGGGCAGTTCTTTGAAATTGTGCACGCTGGCCAGTGGTGAAGCCGATTGTTACCCCCGTCTTGGACCGACCAGTGAGTGGGACATTGCTGCAGCACACGCGGTGCTCAAGGCTGCCGGTGGCGAAGTGTATACGTTCGACCGTAAAACGTTGAACTACAACAGTAAAGCGTCATTGCTCAACCCTGAATTTATTGCTGTTGCGGATGCTGATTATGACTGGTGGGATGTGTTGCCACCGCAGCCGCCGCAAGGATAAACGCGCGACCCGCACAAGGTGACTTTGGCACCGCATGAGCTCTATCAAAGATGGATGGTGAGGTAGGATGCCTGAAATTTTGGCCTCAGTTAGCCGGGCTGCGCGGGTGTAATTGCCCTGCCGAGGAAACGACACTGTATGTGCATACAGCTCCGGCTACTGAGACCATGAAGGATACAGAAAAAGAGAAGAAAAAAAAGGCTGTTTTTTTGATCAAACAGAGCAGGTTTTGAAAACTTCATTGAGTTCAATATGTTAGCGTTGTGTCGCTGAATGCAATCCATAATATCTTCACTTTGTGGCGGGGTTCGCGGCGATCTTTAGTTGCCAAATTTGCCTTTAGGGGCATCGATCAGCGACACTCGCGCTGAGGGTTGAATGCGAAATAACCGGCCGCGAGCCTAATGTGCAGGCCGCAAAAGAAGGTGATCGAAGCTTCACATGACGAAACAAAAGCAGACTCTGCATTACATTATTTATGGCGCGGGTGGCGTTGGGGGTGTGATAGGCGCACGTTTGTTGCAAGCGGGATATCCGGTCACGCTGATTGCCCGCGGTGAGCATGCGGACCACATGCGCCGTCAGGGCCTGCATTTTCTTGCGCCAGGAGAGGACGTTACCCTGCCTGTGCGTGTGGTCAGTCACCCTCGGGAGCTCGCGTTTAATGCAGACGACGTGGTTTTGTTGTGTATGAAATCCCAGCATACGTTGCAGGCTTTGGAAGATCTGGTGGCGATGGGCGCTCGCGACATTCCCATTGTCTGTGTCCAAAATGGCGTCGCCAATGAGGCTTTGGCATTGCGGTTCTTTCCTCGGGTGTATGCGACGGTTGTGAATTTGCCCGCTTTTTTTATCCATCCTGGTGAAGTTGCGACGCAGGCTGCGGGTCGCGGTGGGGTGCTAGATACGGGTTGTTATCCGCTGGGCGTAGACGCAATGGCGTCAGCAATAGCGGACGATTTTTCTACCGCAGGTTTTAGTGCTTTCGCGGCTGGTGATGTCATGCGCCAAAAATATGCGAAGCTGTTGTTAAACTTATATAACGTCCTGCAAGCTGGGTTATCAGATTTTGCTGCATCGTCTTCGATCAGACGATTGATTCGGACAGAGGCTTTAGCCTGTTATCAGGCAGCGGGCATCGATTGCGCGAACAAGGCTGAAACGGAGTTACGCAACCAAGGATTATTCACGCTCGAGGACATTCCAGGCTACGAGCGCATGCCCGGCTCCTCATGGCAGAGTTTGTTCCGAGGTACCGGTGATATAGAAACTGAATATCTTAACGGTGAAATTAGCCGCTTAGGGCGTTGTCACGGTGTGGCAACGCCTGCCAACGATGCGTGTGTCCACTTGGCCCGCAGTTTGGTGCGTGCAGGGCAAGGGCCCGGTTTGATCACAGCAGCAGAATTTGAGGAAAATATTCGTAGACACAAGGGTTGAGAAAAAATCGCTCTGCGGATGGTTCGGCAATTATGGTTGGGTGTTCGTTGCTCAGCTGGCTTTTTTGGCGAGGGACGCGACGATGCGCCGTAACACAGCGGTCTCTGAAGCGTAATTCGAAGGCTTATCCGCAATCGTGACAATTTCTGTTACCGCGTCAGTTGTTGGTAAAGCGCGCAGAGTGATGGTGATAAATTCACCTTCTGCCGTGGTCATGTAAATGAGTGCGTAGCGGTCGGTGCTCGCGCTGTCGAGTACTCTGTCGCCTTGTGCGCTGATGGTTTGGACAATGTTATCCAGTAAGTCTGGGACGGTGCCTGGCGCGTTTTGTTGCGCGGCCTGCACTGAGGTTGAACCGCTGAAGAGCGCAAAAGATAACGCGATCCACGTGAGCGCGGCTTTAATGGGGGGCATGATTGCCTAAGATATTGCGGATATGTGCAATCATCAGCGCAGATACCCCTGTTGCAGTGAGCAGGACCTCCCAGTCTTCACCGATGAAATGGCTGACGCCAAAAAACATAAGGACCAAACCGATGCATCCCAGCGACAGCGTTGTACGGTCGTGATGATTGCGGTATCCGCGCCACAAAGCCAGTGCGCTGATGGGCGAGGCGAGTGCTAGCAGGATCCAGTGAACTTGAGTTTCACTCTCGATGAGCCAATCGCCAGCCAATGGCCCCAAGACGAGCGCAAAGGGAACCGCCAAGCAGTGGATTAAGCACAACCCTGACAGGAATACCGCGAAGCGGTCTAGGCCAACAGATGAGTTCGATTTTGACGAGGTCATGGCGTTGCGTTTCGCGAAAGGGCGCATAAGCTAGCGCGCTATCTCGTTTGATGCAACAGACGAAAACACGTGTTTATAAAATAAAAGTTGGCTGAATATGAGCAATTATGACAAGGAAAAGTGGAATTCACGGTATGCCAAGGCGGATCGGCAGGCCGTGAGGCCCGCCAGCGAGCTATTGCAGGCGCATTTGGCTTTAGCTCGTCCCGGGCGCGCGCTGGACGTTGCGTGCGGCACTGGACGCAATGCGCTTTTTTTGGCGCATCGGGGTTTTACTGTGGATGCCATAGATATTTCCGAGGTCGCTTTAAGTCATGCTAGCGCTCAAGCGGAGGGTCTGCCCGTGCGGTGGTTATGCCAAGACCTTTTGGCATCGCCTGAAATTCCCCAGTTTGGCTACGATCTGATTATTATGTTTCATTTTGTGGCGCCGACATTGCTTGCTCGCTTAACAGGTCATTTATCTCCTGGCGGCTTGCTGATGGTTGAAGAGCACTTGCAGCCCCCTGAAGGTAGAGGAGGCGGCGCAGTCACTGGCCCACATAATCCGCAATACAGAGTTGGCCCTGGAGAATTGCAACAAGATTTGAATGAATTAGATCTGCTCTTTTTTTATGAAGGTGAGGTGAAGGAGGCGGATGATCGCTCTGCCTGGCTTTCTCAAGTGATAGTTCGCAATCCAGAATAAAGGCCGCTGATGTTTGTTTTTCAACCTTGAGCAGGTCGGGAGTCTTTACCGTATACTGAAATTTTTCGGCGCAGGCAGAAGGTCTATGCACTCCATTCCAAATGTTGATCTTGCGGCCTATCGATGCTTACCTGAGCAAAGTGAGCAGCGTTCGGCGACGTTGGCAGAACTGGCCTATGCGTGCAAAGACCATGGTTTTTTCTTGCTCAGTGGGCATGGGCAAGATGCGCTAATTGATGCCATGTTTGCTCAGTCGAAGTGGTTTTTTGATCAACCCAAGTCAGCAAAAATGGCGCTTTATCGTGATGAAAAAAACCCGATGGGGTATTTTGACCGGGAGTTGACAAAGCAGCGCAGGGATTTAAAAGAAGTTTTTGATTTTAAAGCAGGCGGGCATCTTTCGAGCCATCCGGATCGTCAAATGTGTTGGCCATCTGCTAAGCCCGAGTTTCAAACTGTTCTAAGTCGCTTTTTTGGTCAGTTCACGATGCTTGCTCAAGAGACAATTACACTGATCTTGACTGCGCTAGGATTGCCTGAAATTCAGGTAGACCAGCACGTTGCTGAGGCGTTTGGCGAGCGCCACACCAGTGCTGCACGCTTGAATTATTATCCCAGCCAGGACCCGGTGCCTGTGGCGCAACGTAGTGGCGTCAGCGCACTGGGTAATATGGCTTTGCACCATCATACCGATCCAGGAGCGCTTACGCTGTTGATTCAGGATGACCATGGCGGCTTGCAGGCGCGCTCGCGACTGCACGGCTGGCTCGATGTTCCGCCTGAGCCAGGCACTATTGTGGTGAATATTGGTGATGTTTTGCAGGTGTGGTCAAACGATCAATGTACAGCGGGTGTGCATCGGGTATTACCGGTGAATTCGCAGCACGGGCGATACAGTACGCCATTCTTTTTCCAGCCGCGTTATGACGCGCTGATTGAGCCTTGGGTTGAATCAGATCAACCGGCACATTATCAACCGTTTTCATGGCGGGATTATATTCGCGGTCGAGTTACGGATAATTTTGCCGACTATGGGGTTGAAGATGTGCAGATTGATCGCTACCGGCTGACGGCTGCGCCACCGGTCATTTCGACTTAGAAAATATAATCATCCAGTGGCGGTGGGGGTGCTAGGTTGACCAGTAAAAATATTGTGGTCACAGCCGCGAGCATGACCCACAACGCGACCCGAATTCTCGAGTCTTTGATGCCTGCCTGGCGGTTGGCAATGAGCTTGTTACCTGTAAACATGGGACGGACCAAATCCGTTTTTTTGCCCCATTTGTACCAAGCGATTGCGCAAATATGTAATGCGATAATTATCTGCAGTAATATAAAATTGGTATGGTGGACATAGGCCAGTTTGCCTGCGATTTCAGCGCTCACAGTGCTGTTGTAAGGCCCCATCCAAAAAATATCATCGCTAACGAACAAGCCGCTTCCGGCTTGTATGGTGACCAGGGCCAGCATAATCAGAATCGACCAGCCTCCGGCCGCAGTATGGCCAGCCTCTTTTGAGGGCGCTCTACTGAATAGGTGACGCAGACTTTTTGCGAAGGCGGTGGGAGGCTGAATAAATTGGCTGAAGCGGGCGTGGCGCGTTCCCAAAAACCCCCAGATGATGCGGAACAGTATCAAGCTTAGGGTGAAGTAGCCGAGCAAAATATGCAGTTCGGTCCACTCAAAGCCGGCTTCTGCGGTGATCCATGATCCGGTGATAGAAAGAGTCAATAACCAGTGAAAGGCGCGTACGGGGAAATCCCATACGCGCGTTAAACCATCATCACTGGGGTTAATTTTGTTCTCTGTAGTTATCGTGGCAGGCTTTGCACGAGCCGCCGAGTGCGCCGAAAGCTTTCATAACAGCACCCTGACCGTCCGCAGTTGCAGCGGCCAGGTTGCTCGCCGCCTGGGCAGAAGCCGCGGCCTTCTCGGAAAAGTCTTCATAATCTTCCCAGATGGAGTCGAGTGCCTCGGTGTCAAGGTCAAAAGCCGAGGTGTCGCGCTGGAATACGTGGGGGATCATGGGTAGCAAGGTTGCGATTTGTTCCGCATTGTTTTTGACAACGTCGCCATCGTAGGGCAACTGTTGCCGAACCATACCCAAGATAGGACCAAAGTAGCTGACCACAACTTTTAGCAAGCCTTGGCGGGTTTCAGCGGCTGCTTGAGCACGCTCATCATCGCTGGCGGCAAAAGTCAGGGGCGCGGTGATCAGGAGCGCGGAAAAGATCAGGGAAAAAAGTAACTTAGGCATCAGTACTCCAAAAAGAACAAAAAACAAGCTAACTCTAGAGAGAATCGAAACGAGATGAAAGTGCCGCTTGATCTTTTGCCGACGCAGCGGACGATTTCGAAGGCCGGTAGATCAATTGTTATATGAGTCGCATTTGACCAAACACTAACAGGGCAATTCGTGATCGAGTATAGTGATTTGAACAGTCGAACGGGCGAAGTAATTATGAACGATGGGATGGTAGGCACCTTAGGAATTTTGGGCGCGCTGCTCGTGGCTAGCGGCATCACATGGGGGGGAAGTTTTGAAGGTGCGGTTATTGCAGGGTGGCCGGTTTTTCTGTTGTGCGGAATCTTTGCGTTTTTAGTGCAGTGGTGTGTTTTTGTCCACGCGTGGTGGCAACATACTGAAATTTATTTTGACCTCACGGGTAGCCTTACTTATATCGTGATGGTCGTCAGCGGCGCCCTATTGAGCGGCGCGAACGATTTGCGCAGTTTGGTTTTGGTGGCACTGGTTGTCGTTTGGGCGCTCCGCTTGGGGTCGTTTTTGTTCAAGCGGGTTAAGCAAGCGGGAGAGGATCGTCGCTTTCGTAGCATGAAATATTCATTCCCAATTTTTCTCATGACTTGGACCTTGCAGGCTGCATGGGTCTTGGTCACCGCAAGCTGTGCACTGGCTGCAATTACCGCTCAATCGGATGTTGCGATCGATGTGTTCTTTGGGCTGGGTTTACTGGTTTGGATCGCTGGCTTTGCAATTGAAATCGTCGCCGATCGACAGAAATCGGCGTTCAAGGAAAATCCCAATAACGCGCACCAGTTTATTTCAGAGGGGCTTTGGGCGTGGTCGAGGCATCCAAACTATTTTGGCGAAATAGTATTGTGGTTAGGTGTTGCGATAATTGCCTTTCCGGCGCTCGTAGGGTGGCAGCTGTTGACCTTGATTTCGCCGCTGTTTGTGGTCATCTTACTGACTTATATCAGTGGCGTGCGAATGCTCGAAAATCGGGCAAATAAAACTTGGGGTGATGATCCTGATTATCAGGCTTACAAGAGAAATACGCCGGTGTTGATGCTTTGGCCGCCCAAGTCGTGAGCCCGCTAGGGCAAGGTGGCCTGTCTTTGAACCGATGGGATTACTGCTGATTTTTCGGTAGCTGTCGCAGATTGGCAATAAATAAAACCAGCGCCGTAAGAGTGAGTCCAGCTGCGATAAGGAATGCGACCCCTGGGAAGTAGATTGGCGTTTGGTCGCCGGTAAATAATGCAAAGCTTTGGGTCATTAAAAGCGGACCAATCACCGCGCTGATGCTGCCGATGCTTGCATTGATACCTTGCAGTTCACCCTGTTCGTTCACAGGCACCTGATTAGACATAATACCCGCCACAGCAGGACCGATAAAACCGGCAAAAGCCGAGACGAAGCACCACAAATAGAGGGTCTGGGTAGAGGACGCAAAGGCAATGCCAATGAACGCCGCGGCTGCCGCGGTCATACCGATAACAGCGGTCTTGGCTGAACCCCACTTGGGGATCACGATACGGATTAGATATCCTTGCACAAATGCCATCATCAAACCCACTAAACCCATAGAAAGACCCACATCAAAAGGCGTCCAGTTGAACTTTTCGATGGTATAAAAATTCCAGTTCGAGGGATAAACGTGATGGCCGATGTTATAGATAAACATGACGATGATCAGGCCAATAAGCACGGGGTATTTTTTCAGTTGAGCCAGCATCCCGATTGGATTGGCACGACGCCAGTTGAACGGGCGCCGTTGATCAATCGAAAGCGTCTCTTGCAGCACAAAGAAGCCATAAACTGTGTTCGCGGCGGCCAAAGCTGCGGCGGCAAAAAATGGCGCACGAATATCCCATTCTCCGAGCAAACCGCCGATGCTTGGTCCGAAAATGAAGCCAAGCCCAAATGCCATACCCAGCAAACCGAAATTTTGCGCCCGTTGCTCGGGAGGGCTGACGTCGGCAATCAGGGCGTTTGCCGTTGCGTAGGTTGCACTGGTAATCCCTGTAAGAATGCGGCCGATGAACAGTACCCAAAGTGTTGTCGCCAGGCCGGCAATCAAGTAATTGAGGCTGTAAGCAAAAAGTGAAATCAACAGCACGTTGCGGCGGCCATAGCGGTCGCTTAGATTGCCAATAATGGGTGCGAAGAGAAACTGTAGGGACGCGTAGCAGACGATTAGATATCCGGCGATAGAAGAAGTGGCAGATAGACTATCACCGGTCAAATGCATCAGAAATTCTGGCAGAACGGGCATAATGACGCCAAATCCCAGGGTGTCGATGAATACTGTGATCGTGACAAAGGTTAACGTGTGACGTTGATTTGCCATGTTTGCGTCAAGCGCCTTTGATGCTGCCTGTTGACGCATCCTGCTGAACGCGCTCAAGTGTTTGGGTGGGGTCGCGGGTGTCGGTAATTAAGGTTGTGAAGGTGATTAACTTCTGTCTGTAGTGGATCACAGCGGGTTGTATAGGGACATCAGCAGCTTTTGCGATTAACGCAAACCCACTGCGCCACGTATGCACTTTTTTTCGGGTACCTTCCGGTGCAATGCCTAAAATCATTTTGGGGGCGCTGGCAAATAGGGCAGCCATCTGGTCTACCAATCCCGAAGGTGTGCTGCGATCCACAGGAATGCCGCCGAAGGCCCGCACGATTATCCCTAAGGGAAACCTGAATAGTGAGGCTTTGGCCAAATAATTACATTTAAAGCCAAGGCTCATGATGACGCAGACGGTAAGAATGAAGTCAAAATTTGAACTGTGCGGCGCAACCGCGATGATGAATTTAGGTGCGTTGGGTAATGTTCCTTGAATCCGCCAGCCCAGGCTGCGCAAGATCGTTCTGCCCAGCCACCGAGTGACGGCATTGCCGCCGGGGGGCACTTGATTGCCAATAACTTGCCACTTAATGTTGTGTTGCCTCACTGAGTTTGGGGTTGTGCTGTGTCGCGATTAACCTGACGTTGCGGCTAAGCGCATGGGGCTGGCTGCGCGCACAGTTTGGGGTGCGAATCAGTCAATCATCGCAACGCATCTTGTCCACCCCGCTGAGGCGCCTTTGATTTTGACCGGGAAACAAGCCACAGTAAAATTATTAGCGGGCAGTGCGGCTAAATTGCTCAATTTTTCCATTTGCCAGTAGGGGATCTCTCTGCCGGCTTTGTGTCCCTCCCAGATGATGCTGGGGTCTGGGTTCTCGGCCCAGCGCTTGGCGGTATGATTAAATGGTGCATCCCAAGACCAACCGTCTGTGCCGACTACCCGCACGCCTCTTTCCGTCAAGTAAAGCGTGGCTTCTCGGCCCATGCCGCAGCCTGCATCAACGTATCCTGGCTGGCCAAAAATGTCTCCCGCTCGAGTATTGACCAAGACAATATCAAGTGGTTGCAAGGCGTGCTCAATACGATCTAACTCGGCTTCAATATCTGCCGCTGTCACCAGATAACCATCGTCAAAATGCCTGAAATCTAATTTGACTCCGGGTTTGAAGCAATACTCCAGCGGTGTCTCGTCTATGGTTGGCGCCCGGTCGCTGCCGTTATTGGTTGTGCTATGGAAATGCCACGGCGCGTCCATGTGGGTGCCGTTGTGGGTTGAAAGGGTAATGGTTTCTACAGCCCAACCTTCCCCGTCAGGAAGATCTTGTGGCTTGAGTCCTGGGAAAAAATGCGTCAAGCCATTTGCGGTTTGCTGGTGATTAAGATAGTCAATTTTTGGGCTGCCGCCGGGATGATCGGTGTGGATGTTGTTATCGATGTCTACGGATAAGTCAATGAATTGCGGCACAGCGTGCTCCGAATAAAAATTGTTTTGTTAAACTTTGGCCGCTAATACTAGAACAGTGACCTATGAGCATCAAAGCGCAAAAGAAGTTTTTCTTAAAAGACCAACTGTTTAACGCGCAAACGGTCCAGAGGTTGGCGCGAGCGGTGAAGGCTTCTCATGCTGATTTCAACGAAGATAATTTTGTCGCGCAGGCGCTGCTGCGGTTTCCTGACTTAGAGCTTAAAGCGCGGATTCATCATTTGGTGTTTTGCCTGGGTCAACAATTGCCGGCAGATTTCAATCAAGCCGTTGCTATTCTGAGGGCGGCGTTGCCGCCACCATTAGATCCGAAATTGACGGATAATGACTTTGGCGATTTCATCTGGGTGGTGCCTGGAGAATATATTGCAGCGCATGGATGTCGGGAAGCCCATTTAGAGGTCGCGCTTGCTTTTTTGCGCGAGGCAACGCAGCGTTTTTCCTCTGAATTTGCACTCAGGCCTTTTTTGCAAAACTACCCAGCGCAGACTCTGGCCCACGTGCGGCAATGGGCGCTAGATGATAATTATCATGTCAGGCGTTTGGCCAGTGAGGGCACGCGCCCTTTTCTGCCCTGGGCGCAGCGTGTGGTACTGCCGCTGTCTACGCTTGCAGACATCCTCGAGCACCTATATTTCGATGACACCCGCTATGTCACGCGTTCGGTGGCTAATGCGTTAAACGATATCAGTAAAATTGATGCACAGCAGGCGCTGGACCTTATTGAAATGTGGGGCTCCCGCGGTCAGCAGCGTGCGGATGAGTTCGATTGGATGGCTCGGCATGCGTTGCGTTCGTTGCTCAAAGCTGATCATCCGCGTGCGCTTGCCGTATGTGGTTATGCGCCCCACCCGGAGCTAGATTGTTTCAATGTTCAGGTCGACTCTGAGGTGCGATTGGGTGAATCCTTGAATTGGTCGGCTGAGATTCTTTCGCATGTTCGTCAGAAATTGCGGATAACGTTGCGGCTGTATTTTCGCAAGGCCAATGGGCGTCATTCCGTTAAAGTTTTTGCGGTAAAAGACGTGACCGTCGAGCCCGGTGAGCGAAAGAGATTAAGCAAACCCGTGGGTTTTAAACCGATGACCACGAGAGCGCTTTATCCGGGCACGCATTATTTTGAAATGGTTGTGAATGGCGCCAGGCAAGAAAAATTTGCGTTCGAGCTGCGCAGTTAGCCGACCTAATGCGCAGCCGGAGCCCCGAGCATCGTTGTCATGAGGCCTTCAGTCGGAGGTTGCAGGTCAAGCATGGCTTCCTGCCAAGGGGTTAGGGTATGAACTGCTCGTTGAGTATGCGCTCCTCTAGATTGTGATTCGGATCAAACAGTAGCGTCACTTCTTTTTCTGGATCAACGACAATGTCAATTTCGGTGACATTGCGGATTTCATGGGCATCTGCCACCGCGCTGACGGGACGCTTGTAGTGGTCTAAAACAGATAAATGAATGTGCGCAGATTGTTTCAAAACGGCACCCTGCCAGCGCCGCGGTCGGAAAGCGCTGATAGGGGTCAACGCCAGAACGCCAGACCCGATGGGTAAAATGGGGCCATGCGCTGATAGGTTGTAGGCGGTGCTGCCGGCGGGTGTCGCCACTAAGCAGCCGTCGCAGATCAAACGTTCAATGCGCACCTTGCCATCAATGCTGACTTGTAAATGGGCTGCTTGGCGGGTCTGCCGCAGCAGGGAGACTTCGTTGAAACCATAGGCATCTTGCTTCATGCCGGAGTCCGTGGTTACCAGCATATGCAGTGGACGCAGCGTTTCGGTCTCTGCCTGGTCAAGGCGCTCGAGCAAATGGTCTTCCTCGAATTCATTTAACAGAAAGCCGACGGTGCCAAGATTCATCCCATAGATTGGAATGCCGTGAGCCATATTGCGGTGAATGGCTTCCAGCATAAAGCCGTCACCCCCCAAGGCAACAATGACATCTGCATCCGCGGGCTCTACTGTGCCGTATACCTTCACCAAGGAAGTAATAGCTGCGCTGGCGTTTGTGCCTTGGCTGGCGACAAAGGCAATTTTTTTCTTCAAGGTCTGTCCAAACAAAGTTGCTCGGGCGAATCTAGCCACGAGGCTTGCAGATATACAAGCGGTGGTCTGCAAGCGGTGGCCGAAAGGCGGGTAGACTGAGTATGATATTGACCGTAACCTGATGTTTTGGGCAGGAGGTAAGTTATGCCGTTAAATTCGACGCAAGAGCATTGTGACCTCTTGATCATTGGGGCGGGCATATCGGGTATTGGCGCAGCTTGTCATTTGCAGCGCGAATGTCCGGGTAAACGCTATTTAATTCTTGAGGGGCGTGATGGCATTGGCGGCACGTGGGATCTGTTTCGCTATCCGGGTGTTCGTTCGGACAGTGACCTCTACACCTTTGGATATGATTTTAAACCGTGGCACGGCCAGCCAATCGCAACAGCGCCGGAGATATTGAGCTATCTTCAGGAAGTGGTGGACGAAAATCATCTGGCGCCAAACCTGCGGTTTGACCATTGGGTAGGCAGTGCTCGGTGGTCCAGTTCTGAAGCATTGTGGACGGTCACTGCAACAACTGCGCAGGGCGAAAAGCGATCTTTCACAGCCAATTTTTTGTTTATGTGTCAGGGCTATTATGATTACGAGCGCGGCTATAGGCCGAGCTTCCCTGGAGAAGAGGTTTTCCAAGGGCCAATTATCCATCCGCAAGATTGGCCGCAAGACCTAGACTATTGCGGCAAGCAGATGGTGGTCATTGGATCGGGTGCGACGGCTGCAACCATTTTGCCAGCAGTTGCGCCGGAGGTTGAACGAGTGACTCAATTGCAGCGATCACCCAGTTATTATTTTGCGCTGGACAACAGCAGCGAAGACAGTCTTATCGAAGAACTGCGTGCGCTTGAGGTGCCTGACGAATGGATCCACGGCGTCAAGCGGCGCAAAATGCTCGCATTTGGTCTGGAGACGACCCAGCGCGCTCGAATGGAGCCCGAGGCGCTGAGGCAAGAACTTATCGAAGCTGCCAGGGCTGCACTGCCTGAGGATTTTGATGTGGATACTCACCTTACGCCGAGCTATAGCCCTTGGAAGGAGAGGCTTTGTTTGCTGCCAGATGGAGATATGTTCGCAGCCATCAGTAGTGGGAAGGCGGCAATTGTCACCGGTGAAATAGAAACCTTTGTAGAGCAGGGAATTGTTCTTAAGTCAGGCGAGGTGCTTGCGGCGGATATTGTTGTCGCGGCAACAGGCATCGAACTTTGCGCACTGGGCAAAGTGCAGTTTGTCGTCGATGGCCGTGACATTGACCTATCACAGACCTGGACTTACCAAGGTGTCATGATTTCCGAATTGCCCAACCTGGCCTGGAGTTTTGGCTATATCCGTACGTCCTGGACCATGCGGTCTGACATGATTGCACACTATGTCTGTCGACTACTGAGGTACATGGAAGATGCTGGTGTGCGCCAGTGTACTCCGACGCTTCGCGCTCAGGACGCGGGTATGAACGGCAAGGGGTTTATCGATGAGGATGATTTTTCCCCGGGTTATATGCGGCGTGGCGTCTCCCGGCTGCCCAAGCAAAGCGATCGTGGCCCTTGGACTAATATTCAAGACTACTATGTCGAAAAAGATATTTTACCAGACCTTGGGTTTGACGATGACGTTTTGGTGTTCTCTGCACCTGAGCCAACCCCCGAACAGGTCAAGCAAGACTTGGATTATGCAGGCCAACGGTCGGGTCAGATTTAGATGGCCTCAGCAAGGCGCATTATTTTTGGGGTGATTTTAGGCCTGATCACATCGGTGCATGCAGCGGACTTGCCGCGCAATGATCGGCTCAATCCGGCAGCAGATGAGCAGCGTTTGGCAGAAATTGATGATGTCAATTCTGTATTGTTTTTGCGCGGCGAGTCGAAGGTGGCGGCGTTTCGCAACATGGTGAAACTGGTGCCGTCTAGGCGCATTGATGTCGGCGCCAAGATGTTGCCTTTGGGCGATGCGCGGCGTGAATTGGGTGAGATCAAATTTTCCGCTGGCGATGCAGCAATGACCGTTAACGAATATGTAGCGCAGCATCAGGTTGCTGGATTGTTGGTGATTAAAAATGGCGCGGTGGTCTATGAACGTTATGGTTTAGGCAACAACCAGGATACGCTTTGGGTTTCTTTCTCGGTAGCAAAATCGGTGGTCTCCATGTTGTTCGGTGCGGCCATCAAGGATGGCTATATCAAGAGCCTAGAAGAAAAAGTGACTGATTATCTGCCGCGACTTAAGGGATCCTCCTATGACCAGGCCACGCTGCGTCATATTTTGCAGATGTCCTCAGGTGTGCAGTGGAATGAAGATTATGCGGACCCTAAATCTGATGTCGCCAGCGCCAGTTATGACACGCTTGGATTGTATGAATATTTACGCAATAAACCCCGTGTGGCGCCGGCAGGCGAGTTATTCAACTACAACACCGCTGAAACAAACTTGGCGGGCACAGTCTTGCGCGCGGCGATTGGTAATAATTTGTCGACGTATTTAAGCGAAAAAATTTGGGTACCCTTTGGTATGGAGCAGCCGGCTTACTGGCAATTAACCGAAGCTGGCGGTGGTGAGTTTGGGGGGTGTTGTATCAATGCGACGTTGCGCGATTATGGACGCCTTGGATTGTTTGCGCTCAATAATGGGCAGCTTGCCAATGGCGATCGTGTGTTGCCCGAAGGTTGGATGGCCCAGTCGCTCGCACCCTCGAAGGGTTTTGCAGGTTATGGCTACTTTTGGTGGTTGGGTGATCAGGGCAGCTATGAAGCGTCCGGTATTTTTGGCCAAGGTATTTACATTGACCCTCAGGAAAACGTGGTGATTGCTATTTTAAGTGCTTGGCCTGATGCAGATGATGAATCGAGTTGGGGACGGTTAGCTCGGCTTTACCAAGCCCTGACTGCGGCGGTGGCACAATAGAATCAGCGGTGAACAACTCACTTTGGTGAGCGTTTGTTGTGTATGTTCCCAAAAGCAGGACTCAGAAGATGTTAGAGGTGGTATTTACATGAATTATCCGAATAACCGTCAATGGTTGATCAACGGCAATCCTCGCGGCCGTGCGCTTGCGGCGACTGATTTTAAATACAACGAAGCGGCACCGGGGATTCTAGAGGCAGGTGATGTTCGCGTGCGCGTTGAGACGTTGGGCTTTGACCCATCGCAAAAAGGTCAGTTGGAAAATGTGTCCGGTTACGCCAGCGGTAATGATATCGGCATGGTCATGAAGGCGCGAGGCGTGGGCGAAATAATTGAAAGCCGTGATGAAAAGTGCCCAGTGGGTAGCAAAGTCTTGGGTAATTTAGGCTGGCAAGAGTATGTTGTTATGCGCGGCAAAGCGCTGGAAATAGTGCCGAATGATGCGTTCCTATCTGCGCGTTTGGGGCCATTAGGAGGCACGGGCCTGACGGCATACTTTGGTCTGCTGCGGGTTGGTCTTCCAGAGCCTGGTGATACGGTAGTTGTCTCTGGAGCCGCGGGTGCGGTGGGCTCTATTGTTGGGCAAATTGCTAAAATTATGGGGTGTCGCACGGTGGGCATCGCCGGCGGCGAGCAGAAATGTGCTTGGCTTGTAGATGAGCTTGGATACGATGCGGCGATCGATTACAAAGAGGGTCAAGTTAAGTCTCAGCTTAAACAGCTCTGTCCGGATGGAATTAATGTCTTTTTTGATAATGTTGGCGGCCCCATATTAAACGATGCTTTGGCGCGGATAGCGCCATTTGCGCGTGTGGTCATTTGCGGGGGTATTTCCCGATATGAACAGTCGCAGTTGCCCGCGGGTCCGGCTAACTATTTTAATATTGTCTTTCGTCAGGCGGTGATGCAGGGATTTTTGTTGACCGGGTATGAGCAGGATTACACCCGAGCTCGTGAGCGCATCATGACCTGGATGCAGGCCGGACAAGTGGTGCATAAAGAGGATGTCCAGGAGGGCTTCGAAAATATCCCCGCCACGCTGTCTCGGCTGTTTAGCGGCCAGAATTTTGGTAAACAATTGTTGCGGCTGTGATACTTTTTAGGGGCGCATGGGTTCATCGAGGGCGGCATGAAGACTTTTACAAAAGCCGCTTTGGACGAGGTTGATTTGTGCAGTAAGCTTGATCGAATAAATTGCAAGGCAGGCTAATGGAGCTTGAACGAGATAAACATTACGGACAGTGGACGGGTGCACAGATCATGGGTTTTCTCGCCGAAACTTTGATTCCCGTGCGCTTGGGTTTGACGACAAAAAATGGCCCGCTAATTGTGCCCGTATGGTTTGAATACAGCAGTCATCGGCTGCATTTGTGCAGCCCCGATAATTCGCTGCTGGTGGATGCGCTGCGCGCGAATCCCGAAGTGAGCTTCGATGTCTCGACCAACGATTTGCCTTACGCGGGTATTCGAGGCCGGGGCATTGCCTCATGTACCGTTGCGCACGATAACCGAGTTCTTGAAAAGCTCATCACACGATACGTGGGCCATACTGATAACGCGTTGGCCGACATGTTGCTCAACCGCGCCAGTGACGAAGCGCTGGTTGAGATTGAGCCTACCTGGATTACCAGCTGGGATTTCAGCGGACGAATGCGTGGTATTGAGTCGGTGCGAGCGCGAGTGCCTGAAGCGCCAATGTAAAAAAGTGGCCCCGGCTTCTTCTAAGGCTCGCCCGCGGCGGGTTTAGTGGTGCTCTGCGCGAATCGCTTTGCGCAAGGCGTCTTGAAGACTGGCGATCAACACCGCCGTGGATACGCCGATCATTAATGCTCCGTTGATTGCCTCCAGGGGCCCCAGCAGGCGATAGCGTTCGGACATAATAAAATCACCGTACCCCAAGGTGGCAAAATTCACTGCTGAATGATAGACCGCAGTTTTGAGTGTTTCGAACTCGCCCAGGTACACAAATACAAACGCCCAAATGAACAGTTGGGCCACGTTGCCAAGCACCAGCAATGTCATAATGATTACAAGCGCGATTAGCGTTCGCCATGCTTGGTCACTTTCGGTTCGGCGACTGTGACCGATGTAGTAGCGCAGTGCTGTGGTCACCAACGCAGCCTGCAAGATGAGACATGCTGCCATGGTGGAAAAACCAATCAGAAAGTTCTCGAGCATGTTAAAAGCCTCGGGTGGTGTTCAGGCCTTGGGTAGCACGTACCCGTCGGGCCGAAAGATAGCTGCGTAATTTTTCAAGTGTGACGACGGCCACCAGGGCATAAAGACAGACCCCGACAAACAAACTAAAGCGCAAAAGAAAAGCACTGTAAACGTCGCTGCCATTTGCGCTGTCTTGTACTGCGGGTCCAAGTAACAGGAACACCGTTACGCCGACGTTTAGCCAGAACGACGCGGAGAAGAGGCTGGGGAGCGCGCCAAATAACTTGGCGCCGCAATAGCCGCTGAAAAGCAGCATCCAAAGTGCAAAAAACCAAATGTTGGGACTGATCTGTAGTAGAAGCCAAAGCGCAATTGCGCAGCAGCCAGCTGCAAAGTTAGAACTCAGGAGTTCTCGCCGCGCCGCGCGGGCGTCTAACTGGCTGCTTTGTTGGGCGAGCATTAGGCTCTTCAAAATCGTGGCAAAAAATAATGATGGATTGGTGAAAGCAAACATAACGGGCACAATGACAATTAGGCTGGAACGCACTGCAATCCAGTGCATGTCAGCTGCTGGTGCTTTGTTGGCTTGGACTTGTGTGGAGTTTTGGTCCTCTGGAAACAAAGGGTAAATAATCCAGTGCGCAATGACCGCGACGCTCAAAGCCAGCAACGTCCCTTGAATTGCAATTACGCCTAAATCGTAGCTCACCATGCCTTGAGCAGGGATCATGGTAAAGCCGATGGCTAGAGTCAGGCCAATCTGCTCTTGGCCGATTTTTAAGCTGACGATGCTGCTGAGATAAAGTCCTACAAGAATGATTAAAACAGCTGAAATGGGATAGTTGAGCAACATGGGAATCATGACTAGGCCGATTCCAAGCGTGGCGCCGGCTGCTATGGTTAGTGCGATAAGCGCTTTAAGTCCCGGTGGCGGCGCGCCGGATGCTGCGAGGTTGAATGCTAGAAAAGGCGCTAAATAGGGAATCGGAAAACCGCTTGAGTAGCTGATCGTTAGGGCCAGCGCTACGGCGCCTGCCGCGCGGGCTGTGCGCCTTGCGGCAATTGGCATCACGGGCGGTAAACCCGTCCTGGTCGTTGAACATTAGTAGGCATAGGATAAACCACTGGCCAACCGGATGTAGGCTTTGCCGAGCCAAGTCAAAAAGCTGCTTTTGCCGCTATAAGCCATAACCGAAGCCTGCCCGCCAAGGCGCAGTTGAGACCTCAGTTCGGCGTCTTGCTGCGGATCAAAACTGATGATGACAGGAAATCGTTGCGATTGGCGCAGCCAGTCGCGGTCGTTTTTTATGCTTGGCAAGGCGCCGGGTTTGGTCTCCGTTGAGCCGCTTACTGCGACCCCTATGCTCCTAATTTCACCGTGAAATACCTTTCCGGGCAGCGCATCGAACAAGATTTCTACGGCGGTGCCTTCTCTGATATGACCTAAGTTATTTTCCGTAAAGGCGGCGTTGATCCAGACGTCGTTAATCGCCACTAAGGTCAGCACGGGTGCCCCGAGATTGGCGAATTGCCCCACATCTGCGATTAAGTTAGTGATAATTCCGTCGGTCGAGGCGGTCACAATGGCATTGGTAAGGTCAAGTTCGGCTTGCTCTAAACGAGTCATTGCAGATTTAAGCAACGTATTGTTTTCGCCATATCCGCCCATTTGTTCTATCGCTCGTTCGATATCCGCCTCTGCTGCGCTAACCTGTGCCTGACTCTTTTTCAGGTTGGCTTGGGCAACCTCAATTCGTCTAATGGAAATTGTCCCCGGGTCCTCTTCATATAATTGCGCCAGACGATTAGCATTTTGTTGCGCCTGTAGTTCTGCCGCTGTGGCTGCCACTAGCTTGGCTTGAGCTGCCGCCACAACAGCGTCTGCGGCACTGATTTGTCGGCGGGTATTTTCGACATCGTAGCGCGCCCGCTCGGCGGCGATTTGATAGGAAGATGGATCGATCGCAAATAAGCGGGCGCCTTGATCGACCATTTGATTGTTTTTAACCCATACATCAGTTACCAGTCCCGAAACTTTAGGCGCGACACCGACCACATAGCCCTCTACGCGGGCTTGTGTGGTGTAGGGAGTGAAGCGATCTGCGGTGACATACAATATCAAGCTGCACAGGATAATTAGTGCGATGAGAGCGCCACCTCGCTTGACCGCCTGTCCTGCAGCCTCTGCCTCATCTTTGTTTGGCGACACTTCGCCATCTGGCGTTTCTGAGTTGGGCGATTCGTGAGGCTTATCCCTGGTATTTTTTTGCATAGCTTCATCTTGATCGTTCATGGGGGCGACACCGGTATTGTGTTGGTTTTTGCCCCGCCGCGTGGGCTTGTTGAAGGGGCTTGTTCGAGCCAATCGCTCCAGTCAGTGCGCTTCTGCATTTGGGTGCGAATGTTCGCTGGCAACCATGTGTCTGGCGGCATGTCTGACCACCCGCCACCGAAGGCTTTATACAGGGCCGCAACGGCGTTGAGGTGCGCACCTTGAGTCACCAAGTAACGATCGGTTTGTGTCAACAGGGACCGTTGGGCGTCCAGGACCCTCTGAAAATTGGCGTAGCCTTCCCGGTAGCGAATATTTGCGAGGTCTAGTGATCGTTCTGCAGATACTATGGCCTGTTTAAGAATCTCTTGTTGCTCTCCGTATTTGGCGAGGGAAATGGCGGCGTCGTCAATTTCCTTAGCGGCAATTAATACCCTATTGCGAAAGGCTTCAATGGATTGCTGCAGCCTGGCGTCTTGTAGCCGTACATTATTATCAACACGCCCATAATCAAAAATATTCCAAGTGAATGACGGACCGGCGGAAAGTTGGGAAGTATTTGCTGTTGAATTTAGCGAATTGCCGGACCATCCAAGCTGCCCAGATAAAGATATTGCCGGATAATAATCGGCTTTGGCCACGCCAATTTGCGCAGATTGTGCGGCTACGCGCCATGCGGCAGTGCGAATGTCAGGCCTTCTCAATAGTAATTGTGCTGGAATGTCAGGCAGGTGAACGGTTTCGTATGCTGGTAGGCTAGAGGAGCGAGCGGTCAATAACGCGAGTTCTCCGGGCGGCAAACCCAGCAACGCGCATAGCGCGTTGCGTATTTGAGTGAGTCCAGCCTGCAGTTGTGGAACAGATGCTTGTGTGGATAGGTACTGAGTTTTAGCTTGCTGTAGATCCAGCTCCGACCCCTGGCCTGCTTCAAATAGTTTTTGTGTTAACGCGTAGCTGCGTTTTTGTCGCGCGGCATTAGTCTGGGCCACGTCTATTCTTTTGGCGAGTGTTGAGTAGGCAAAATAAAGCTGCGTAACTTGTGCGCTGAGCAGTACCTGAAGGTCCTGTTGAGCGGTAACAGAGGCAAGAAAAACGGCATCTGCTGATTCAATACCGCGCTGAAATCGCCCCCAGAAATCCAGCTCCCAACCCACACGAAATTCGGATTGGTAGGCGAAAAAATCGTCACTGGTGTTGTTACTGCCGCCGCCGGATTGGTCGGTATTAATGGCGCTGAGGGCGCCGTTGATTTGTTGTAATTGGGGCCGCCGGCTGCTCCCGGCGATGTTCAGTGCCGCGCGGCTCTCGAGGATGCGCAGGCCTGCTATGTGTAAGGATGGGTTGTTTTTTTTTGCGGTCGCTATGAGTTGGTTTAACCTTTGGTCGTCAAATAAGTGCCACCAAAACCGGAGATCTGAGTTTGCCTGCTGTGTCGGATGGCCAAGCTGGCCGTAGAGATCAGGTTGCCAACTGTCCAGCCAGGCGATCTGGGGCTCCTCATAATCAGGGCCTAGGGTTGTGCAACCAACCAAAAGGAGCATGAACAAAGGCAGCAGTTGGGGGAGTACAGTTCTGGATTTAACCACTTTTGTTCGCTCGCCAGTGCTTGAATTTATTTGTCCGGCAGCAACGGATTTGCTGTTGGGTCGTTTGCTTGGTCAGAAGCGTTGTTGATCCACTCCATGAAAACAACATAGGTTATGGCTAAAACGACGGGGCCAGTGAATACACCAATGAGGCCGAATGACATTAGGCCGCCGATTGCGCCGAGGAGGATGACCGGCATGGGCGCTTCCACTCCGCGGCCGAGAAAGATGGGCTTGAGTATGTTGTCTGTTAGGGTTGCGATCACAAAATAAACGGTCAACACAATAGTTACCGCTGTGTTGCCGTCTCCGCTGGCCCACCACATATAGGCGATTACCGGCCCAGAAACAACTATTGCGGGTACTTGAACGATACCCAGGACTAAAGCTGCCAGGGCGATGACGCCGGGTGCGGGAATATCAGCCAGGATAAAGCCGAAGCCAAGAAGCAGGGCTTGAATAAATGAAACGCCAACAACGCCTGATGCGACTGAGCGTATGGTCGCGGTTGCAAGGTTTTGCAGTTTGATACCGCGATGCTCGCCGCAGACACGCCGAAAAATCCGGCCGATAGCGTTGCTGCCTGGCTCTGCGTAGGCCATCATAATGCCGGTGATAATGATCGAGGCCAGAAAAGCTAAGAGCGATGCTGCTGATTTGGCAGTTGCATCTAGCCCCCAGTGTGCCAGTTCAAGTACTTGTTTACGATTTTGTTCCACGAATCCTTTGGCGTCATCAGCGGCACGGCTCCAGCCCGCGTATAGACGCTCCCCGACGATCGGCAATTCCTGAATACTAGCGTTGGGCTGTGCTATTTCCAGCGTACCGTTTTCAAGATTTTGGTAAATAGTGCTGGCTTGGGTGGCGAGAGAACTGCCCAGCATCATTGTCGGAGCGCCGATCAGAATCAACCCGCTAATTACAAATATGGTTGCCGCAAGACCCTGCCTGCCGCCGCAGCGTGCGGCCAACTTTTGGTATAGAGGATAAATTGCCACGGCTAAGATCAGAGCTAAACCGGCCACCCCGGTGAATGGTGAAATTATCTGTATGCTGATTACCAGAACAGCGATGACAATGGTAAAGCGGATTAACTTTTCTACAAGAGATGCTGTTTCTTCGGCGGCGTCTGGATCGGGCATTTTAGAATCCTGCAGGGTGGGTCGGCCGAGACCGGAAAAGTATACTTGATTTGTTTAAGGATAGAACGATTGTGCGCATAGAGCATCATAAAAACGATTTTGGTGGGTTATTGATGTCTTCAATGTGCTTGCTAATTGTAAAGCGCTTAGGTGTCGTGCACCCTGCGCAGACGAGCGCGTGCAACCTGCCAATAAGGAATGTATAGACACAATGAAGGACACCTATAGCCGGTTTTACTTGTGGTACGTAGTGGCCATATTGACCCTTGCTTCGACATTTTCGATTATTGACCGACAGATTTTAAATATCATGATTGGGCCGGTTAAACGGGACCTAGGAGGCATCTCAGATTTTCAGGTTTCGTTGATCATGGGTTTTGCGTTTACCTTTCTTTATTCGGTCTTGTCTTATCCCGCGGGTCGGATTGCGGATCGTTATAGTCGTAAAAACCTGATGGTTGCGGGTATCGCGAGTTGGAGTTTGTTAACCATGGTCTGTGGCTTGGCGCATCAATATTGGCATTTGTTCCTTGCGCGCATGGGCGTTGGTGTGGGTGAGGCGACGTTAGGCCCAGCCGCAAATTCGGCGCTGGCAGATTATTTTGATGCCAGTCGCTTGCCTTTAATGATCGGCATTGTTTCCTCTGCGCCATTCATTGGCCAAGGTTTGGCTAATATTGCGGGCGGAACTTTGATTGATTATCTGGAGGCAACGCCTAATTTTGTATGGCCAATAGTGGGTGAATTGTATTCTTGGCAAATGGTCTTCATTGTTGTTGGTGCGCCGGGTTTGCTGATTGCATTGGCGATGTGGTTTTTGCAAGAACCCGCGCGACGTGGAAAAATGAGAGATACGCAGGATAGTGTGCCGTTCCGCGAAGTATGGGCATTTGTTCTGGAGCGTAAGAAATTTTTTGCCCTTGTTTTTCTTGGTTATCTTTGCCTTGCAACCCAAGGCTGGTCCTTGTTTTCTTGGTTGGTGGAGTACTACGTTCGTAACCACGATTGGACACGCAGCGAAATCGGCTTGGTTTACGGCAGTATTGCCCTAGGAGTTGGCATTGCGGGCAGCGTCATTGGTGGTTTGTGGGCGGGTTGGTTGATTTCAAAAAACGTTGTCGACGGGACGCTTCGTGTGGTCATGTATGGAACAATTGTACTCTTGCCAACGGCTGGACTGCTCACCGTCGTTTCAGATCCTTGGCTGGGTATTATTTTATTGATTCCGGTGACTTTCTGTATGGCGATGCCGCCGGGATTGATGATGGCGACGCTGCAAGCGATTGCGCCCAATGAATTGCGCGGTCAGATGGTTGCGTTTTACCTGATTGCGGTAAATTTCTTGGCCTACACTTTCGCACCAACACTACCGGCCATGATGAGTGATTTTATTTTTGCTGATGAATTGGCTTTGGGTAAATCCATTTCCATTCTTGCCGTGTTTAACTACTCGTTGGCGGCGATTTGTTTTTATTTTGGCCTCAGGCAATATCGTTTGGCAATTGAGGCCGCGCAAGCTTGGCGGGTGCCGATTAAGTGATAAGGGCTTAGCCGACTGAGATCACGCACCCACTGAATCATAGTGCTCAGGTCGGTCCTGTTCGCCGCTAGCGTGCGCGCGTTGTTTTGTTAAGGCTTGGGGTGGGCATACATCCAGTCGATGATCTGGCGGTTAAAGTCGTCGACGAAGGGGGGTACATGCCGACCGCCCTCAATCGTCCATAACTCGATGCGGCCATCAGCCCAAGATTTCACCACGGTTTCGTTTCCTTTGATCTCCTCGTCGAGGTCTCGGCGGGTAGTTTGCTCGAGCGGGATGGCGTTGCCAAAAGCATAGTAGGCCCAGTTGCGGATACCTGTCTCTGCGCCTGGATACGGAACACCAAATATCTGGTTGCCATGATAAAGATTTACAGTATCGGCGGTGCCGTGGATGTGAAGAATATTGACTGGGGAAGATGGTCTGGCTTTAGTCCATGACAGGGGTGCTGCGCCGTTAAGTGCAACTATTGCCGCTATTGTTTCAGGGTAATCGTAGGCGAGGCGATGCGACATAAAGCCGCCGTTGGAGTGGCCTGTGACGAAAATCTGCTTGGAATCGATGCTGTATCGATTTTGTACTGCTTCGATGAGGGTTTTTAGGTATGCGGAATCGTTAACCGTGGAACCTTGGAAGTTGCAGCAGTTTTTCTCGCCCGCGTTCCAGAATCGATTTTTGCCGCCTTCTTCTTCAACGGTCCCATCAGGGGCGACAAAAATAAATCCGTACTCGTCCACTAGTGTGCTCAGTTTGAAGTAAGCGTCCTGTGCTGCGCCGCTGGAGGTATAACCGTGCAGGAGCATGACGAGTGGGATTGGCCTGTTGACCGAGTAGTTTTTCGGTACAAGGACTTCCACGTCCCCTCGCCCTAGGTCAATTGTGTCCCCAAATGCGCTGATGCTGAGGACTAGGAGGAATAAAAATGCACTGTACCGCATGCGTGAATACCTTTTTGATGTTATCGACTGGATCTGTCGGTATATCGTATGTGCTGCAGTATTCCAATAGGTGTCCATTGAGCAGGGGATACTTGATTAGACTGTGCAACTAACTTTGATATCAGTGTGGATTTGCTACCCGATTCTCGGAAATAGTAGAGGATATGGTGGCCAGAGACAGAATCGAACTGTCGACACAAGGATTTTTAGCCCCCAATGGCTTTAACTAAACGNATATAAATCAATAGGTTACNGTGTAATTCGTTACAACAATAGCCTCACAATGCACAACGACGCATAACTAATCCCCGCAGAACCCCCACGTCATACAGAGATAGTTTCAATATTGAGCAATTCAATCTCGCACACGTCGTCACGCATGCTACCGACATCGGGCCGGGGTAGAAGATGAGAGGGTATAAACCCGATTGCTCCCGAATGCCGCTTTGCCCAACACTGCACCCGCGCCTTACGTTCGCCATCGACCGGAATTGACACTGCTGTACCAGGTCATCGAGCACCATATGCCCGAGTTCACCGAGCATCTGCGCGAACGCGGACATTTCCTGCCGAAGTTCGTGTTTCAGGAGTTTCACGACTACCTAAAGTGTGGCCGTCTGGAGCACGGATTCGTGCGCGTCAAGTGCACCGGCTGCCGCAACGAACTGATGGTGGCGTTTTCCTGCAAACACCGGGGGTTCTGCCCCAGTTGTGGCGGACGCCGCATGGTCGATACAGCCGCACATCTGGTGGATCGGGTGCTGCCCGCGATTCCTATTCGCCAATGGGTACTGCCCTTTCCCTTCCCTATCCCTGACGCCTGCTCTAAGATCAGCTAAGCACCGACTGCGTCCGCCTATCGCCCCAGAATTTGGCCGGAATCATTTCCAGCAAAAATCGTGCAACATTGATACTCTCATCTCGCCGTCAAAAGAGCGTTAATATTTCCTATCCTTATCCACTTGAGCTGTAGGATGTTTTGGAAAAATTGCGTAGGTTGTAGATATATCGAATGCTTTTGGGAGAGTCGATGATGAAGAAAAAATTATCCACCTTGGGCTTGGTGACCATTATGTCTGTGTTCTCAAGCGCTTCAATCTCCGCAGAATCAAGTTGCACGAACGATGAAAAAAGTTTGGAGGTCCTCAGATCTTCTTGGATCGACGAAGACCTAGCTTTTCTTGATGGTAGAAAGGAAGTTGGCTACGTGTTTGAGCAAAATGTCCTCAACTATCGCATCTACCAAGAGGGCGCTTTTCTTGGAGCGGTACGCTCAGACCCCTTTTATCAAGAAGAAATCAACAAGGCCAACGAACTGGTTTCCCAGCTCAATACTTATATTGATCTCAAGCTAAAGGAGGTCTCTAGTCGACGCGAGGCTGATCTAGTGATTATCGGTGTTTGTGAAGATGACAACACCACGGGAATGGTCGCCGATAATGAGTTCGGTGATCAGTACTATCTCCTACTTAACGGATGTAATGGGGTCTTAGACGTAGAGGGACAACCTGTTCTGCTATTCCTTCATGAGCTGGGTCATGCATTGGGACTGGAGCATCCATTTGAAGACAATGATGGGGACTGCCTGCATTCAGACGAGCCGTGGGGTGGAAAGTCCGTTGACGATTCTGTCACTGTTATGGCCTATAAGTCTTCCGAGAGGCCCGTTGGATTTTTTACTGATCTCGATCTCGCTACATTGCAGTCGATTCACGGCATAGCAGATGGGGCTCCCAGAAACTTTCTGGTAGATGAGCCTGATGTGACGGGTCCCTTTGGTGTGGATTGGGGAATGTCGATTTCCTCGCTTAACGCGGCTGGTGCCGATTGCACTTTGGATGAGCGTAATGTTGACGCCTTCGATAGATATCAATGTTCAAAACTAATAAAGCCGTTTTCAAATGCGGACTTTTTTATGATCTACGCCAATCCAATACAGGGAGTGCAAAGAATCTCAATGCTCGGCGAAACCATTACGGATGATCCATCGGGGATACGGGGTCTTGAGAGATATAACAATTACAAGAGCGTTCTCACAAAAAAATACGGTGAACCTGCGGATGCCTATGAATACCAGGGTGAGGATTTGTATCGCGGCGCTGATGAGTTTTATGAATGTATGGATCATCCAGGTTGCGGCACTTACATGTCTATCTTTCAAAAAGATGGTGCAGTGGTAAGGGTTGAACTAAATTCCACAGGAAAGAAAGGGCGCGGCTGGGTCTCAATCATGTACCAGGGGCCTCAGTTCCAAAATGCGCTAGATGCTCACGAGGCGTCGCAGGCAGATCAAGAACTAGACTCTTTATAAACAAAGTCTTCCCCGGCGTTGCGACCCTAACCAAGCTGATTCTAGCCTCTGGTCCTCATTGGAACGGTCTGTTGCCGTCGACAAATCTCGTGCGCAACGGGTAGGACCGAGTGATGAGGTCGTGTACTGGCCAAATTGATCGCTGAGAAGCTTACGGGCATTAGCTATAAGTAGGCTTTCCCCTGACGGTACCGACACAAAGAACTAAGAGATAGCTAACCTGGTTTGAGCTGTTCGACAGTGAGAACTGCAAAGACTGAGATCATCGGGTCGACTGCCTTCGCAGAAATTCCGAGGAGCGATTCAAGAAGCACTGCAGGCATGCGCCGTATGAATATCGCTGAAGAAATTCAAAGTGTGGAAGTCCGGCTCCGGTTGGTGTCAATCAGTTAAAGCGTAAGGTTGCCGCAACCAATTTAAACCCTAAGCTTGCCAAACGGCAGACTTATGCTTTAACCGGCAATGTGCCGGTTAAAGCATAAGCGCGTTCAAAAATAAAGCGATTGTCTGCCGGGTCTGGATCAAATTGACAGAGAATCAGCCCGAACTTAGTGACGTGATAAAGCGTAAGTCTGCCGGATTCGGAAAATTAAAACGTAAGCCTGCCAGAATTGCCCGGTCACTAATTGAGAAAATTGCTTCCCCTAATGAGCGCAGGAAGAGTACGCGGCTGGAACGTATCTAACTTCGTTAATCGGCCAGTTTGGAAATTAGCCTAGCGACTATGTGCTAGGACGACACGCCCCGGCTATCTAACACCTGGTTAGCGGTGCGTCTGCGGAGAAGGTGCGTCCGAATGACTCGAACCTCATGTTGTGTGCCGAAGTCCTCCACTTACTTTCTGTGCTAAGAGTGGTGTATGTGCCGTTGCACTAATCATTCTACGTCTCGCCTTAGACATATCTGCCGGGAGTGAGCGATCAACCGATCATTGGCATCCCAGATCTCCGCGTCTTCTTGAATTAGGCCTTTCGTCACGAAACGCGAGTTGAACAGGATCTTCAACCATTCTGTTGATGCTCGCGCAACCTGGTGAACATTCAACTCAATGGTGGGTGCCCATCCTGCACCTTGCGTAAAGGGCCGAAAAGTCGGAGGAAATGCGTCAGTAGCAAAAATTATACCCAGGGGGGTGATGGACTCTTCACCCAGTAGCCTGAACCAACCACGCAAACTACCTGGAGGCGTCTTTCGATTCGGTCCACCGGCATCATCGGGATGCGCACGCCGGTCGAATTTTTGCAGGAATGGCGCATCTCCCAGCACTTTCGAACAAAGTTCAGGCTCAGGCATTTCAGGGGGTGAGCAATCAAGGTGATCAGTGTCTACATAACGAAAATCTCCAAACACACCGGAGGCTTGGAGCATCGGTTTCTCTCCACCCAGCTTTCCAACAATGGTAGCGACTTGTGAACCGGAACGAATGATTTCGCACTCCGCACGTACATTGCCAACTACTCCGGGTGTTAGAAAGTTTGTATTGATAGAATAAGGAAATTTGTCGCCAGAATGCCTGATCATGGCATCGGCTATAAGCGCCATCAAATATCCGCCGCTAGGGCGACCAGAGAAGGTTTCCCAACCTTCACGGATCAGATTCTGATAGTTGCCGACCGATACTTCCTCGAAAGCTACTTCATCGGAAAAGGTCATTGGACTTCCCACGGCCGCGTTAGTCGATAGTCCACAGCAGGTGCTACGACTTAGGAAGGAGGCGCACGAGAGGGATCGGGCGATCTGTCATTGACTGGTACTCGTCGTAGCGGCCGGCGTTATTTTCGTTGTGCTCTTTCCAGAGCCGGTTGTAGTCAGGATGATCCTTCTCGAGAACCTCGGCTGTGGCCGCAATTCGATCGCGATTGAGTTGATACTCGACTTCGGGGTTCGCTTGCAGGTTCAACAGCCACGCTGGTGGTTTAGGAGCACCGGCCTTTGAGGCGACAACGACCTTACTGCCGTTATCTTCGAGATAGATCAGGGCGTTCGTGCGCGTCTGACCGCTTTTGCGCCCGGTGGTGCGCAGCAGCAGCGTTGGTACGCCCAG